>ENA-OQAB01000068-OQAB01000068.1-human-gut-metagenome-genome-assembly--contig:-NODE-68-length-55977-cov-34.058621_pt1 | contig 55977 bp, 52 predicted proteins | sample MGYA00242490_ERZ504517 | MGnify/ENA primary metagenome ERZ504517 (study PRJEB26092, sample SAMD00036298) | human gut metagenome | host: Homo sapiens | study: EMG produced TPA metagenomics assembly of...
CCCGGATTCTTTGTCAAGAATCCGGGACTATTTGTTTTTATTGTACACCGCCCGATTCATTTTTTATGACTATAATTTGGGCAGTTCAAATAAAGTCAATACATTTGCTTTATGCACACTCCGAAGAAGTGTAAACAATATGTCCTAATATAACCCGATAAAAGATGAATGAAAATTGGCCTGAGATTGTGGAAACACTGATACCGTATTTTGAAACAAATTCGGTAGAAGGTGATTACCAGCGGGAAATAGAGAACTGCTTGAAATTTCTTGGATGGAAAAAGACCAATGGAACAATGGTATCCCAGTATACATTACCGATAGGCAATAGTAACTCCATACGCCCGGACATTGTACTTTGGCGAAAGAACGAACATGATACACAATCCCCCGTACTCCCAATTGAAATAAAACGTCCGTCTAATATACAAAATGAGAGGCAAGAAAATCAGTTGATGTCGTATATGCGCCAACTGAAACTTAATGTCGGATTATATATAGGAGAAAAGATACAGCTTTACTACGACATTCCCAACGATGGCGAGAATCCCATCTGTGTATTTACAGCAGAATTTAAGAAAGAAGATGTAAATGGTTCCATCATCTGTGACCTGCTAACTTACGACAAATTCAATCTGGAAAAAATAGAAACATTCTGTAATGAGCAATATAAAAAAATCCAAGCGCGTAATAATCTGCATAGGAGGGTGTCAGAATTCTTATCCGAAGGCAATGGGGTAAAGAATATGATTTCGTTGCTCAAAGACAAGTTTACAGCTGAAGGATTTGAGGAATCCGCCATTAATGAAGAATTTGCCAATCTTACGCTTACAGTACATTACGAAAATAAGAGCATTCTCCCTTCATTACAACTTAAAACGAGACAAACATCTAAAAACTCACAAAACGACTATAAAGAAAGTGACTCCAAAGACCATACAAAATTCTCATTGGATGGAATCAACTTCTATGTCAAAAGACGTTTTGTATTGGAAGTAATCAAGCACTATATCAAAGACCATCCCAACATAAACTATGTTGAACTGGAAAAAGTCTTTCCATCCAATTTACACAGTAAAGCATTGGGTGTAATACGTACCTTGATAGAAGTCCAAGAAAAAATCAAATCTCATCCCGATTTAAAGAAACGTTACTTTCTTAAGCCTGATGAAGTTATTTTATTGGCAGACGGAACAAAAATTGTTGTCAACAACCAGTGGGGAACATTATTTCCAAGATTTCTTGAAGCAGCAAAGAAACTGTACCAAGTAACCAATGATACGGAAAGCAATACTCCAATATCCCGATTAAAGATTACTTTTGGTAATGGGAAAGTAATTCAAGAAACACAAGCAGCCGAGACTTTCCGGCAATTTGTGATGACAGTAGGTGTGGAACAAGTGCAATCTTTAAATATCAAGGTATGCAAGATTCCCTTGATATCAAACACACTTCATGAGAAATACCAGCGCGCTCAAAAACCATTAGGCAACGGACGGTTTCTTATGACCTGCAGCAATACAAAAACAAAGAAGCGTGATATCGAGCGTATTGCCAAAGCTTTGGGTATTCAGGTGACCGTGGAAATTGTATAATGGAAGACAGTAATTCAAGAGATATGTCTTGAAAAATACTTTTTCATGAAGAGTACGTATATTGCGCTCAACAGTAAGATACACCCTATCAAGAAGATATAGCCATACCGTTGGTAATAAATATATCCTACTATTATAAAAGTCTGTATTGTCATATAGACCAGAGAGACTATGACATGAGGAATCTTCAGCTCATTCGCCATAATCTGATACAGATGTTTGCGATGCGGCAGCCCGATATTCTCATGAAGTATCAGGCGGTGAATGATAGTCAGTACACTATCCACACCATAAACGGATAAAAGGACTATCCAGCTGAAATCTTCCGTTTCAATGATGAGCCTGCCTATCAGGAAAAGAAGGATAAAGGCAATGCTCACCGAACCCACATCACCGGCAAAGCATTTAGCACGCTTGCGGAAATTGAAGAAACAGAAGACTAGAACGGAACAGATAACGGTATAGATGAAATCCGCTTCCACAAAAGTAACCACCTCCTTATTGACATAAGCCAACGCAGCAAGAATAACCAGAGAATAACCGCCGGTTATGCCGTTAATGCCATCCATAAAGTTGTAGGCATTAATGATACCCGTACAGACTATCAAGGCTATGACTATCCACCACCAGGACAAGGAGAACAGTCCCCACTGATAAAACATCAAAGCCATGGCAGAGAAATGAAAAAGCAGTCTTGTCATCTGTCCGGTGGATTTTATATCGTCCACGAAGCTGATGAACGTCACCAGTGTCAAGGCAAGCAGGAACCAGGGATATTCAAAGCCACTCGTCAGGAAATAGGCCAACGCTCCGAAATAGAAAATAATCCCACCACCGCGTAAAGTCACTTTCGTATGAGAACTCCGCTCATTGGGCTTGTCGATGATATTGCACCTATCAGCCACTCTAAAATAAAAAAGTTCTGCTAAAAACAGCAGAACCAGTATAAGCAGATAATACATAACAATATTTTCCTCTTTAATTTTTAATTCTTAATTGTTTACTTTTATATTTGAGAACGATTTTATCGTTCTCACTATCCCCTCCTCTGCCCTCACCGGCATTCTGTCAATTCCCAGGGCAGCCTTTATTTTCGCATTACTCACCACATAATTCTCTGTCAACTTGCGCAGACGCTCTGTATTCAAAGGCAAATGGAGCAGAGTCCCAAGCCGGGCACAGAACTCCATCAGTCCTCTGTTTATCTTCCAGATATGCGGCTTACGCTCCAAAGCCCGACACATCAAAGCTATCAGCTCATTTGTGGACAAGGCCTCGTCATCTCCCATGTGGTAGATACCACTCGCCACCTCCTTGGTCAAAAGACCTTCCACCACGTAGCAGAGATTGTCTATTGAAGTAAAAGACCTTCTGTTCTCAAAAGCCCCCAAAGGCCAGGGGATGCCTTTCCTCACCACATTATAAAGAAGATTCAGATTGCCTTTGTTGCCGGGACCATGAATCATGCAGGGACGCAGGATATAGACCTGCTTGTCATCATACGGATTAACTTTCAGTTCTCCATTTTCAACATTCAACTTGCCAAGAATATAATTCTCGGCAGCTATCTTGCTCTCCCCATACGGTCCTATCGGAGCAGGCACCACATCTTCAGTCAGCATATCACCCACCACACTGTCTGCAGCGGCTTTCACAGAACTGAAGAATACGAACTTCTTCGCAGACGATTCCAGAAAGAAATCAAATATCTTTTGGGTCAATCCCATATTGATATCAAAATAGGCTTGGGCAGCAGACCGGTTCTTCGTGTCATGGGCTTTACCAGCCAGATGAATAATGGCATCGAATTTCGGAAGATTCCACATCGAAAAAGAAGCTGGTTCAATATCCTTCCAAAAAAAAGTCTTTACCACCCCCTCCTTTTCAGGAGCGACAATATCCAGCCCGTAAAGGCTATGACGTTCCTTTAGGGCAACAACGAGATTGGAACCCACAAAGCCGTGGATTCCAGTGACGAGTATGTTCATTGAAATATGCTAAAAAATATACTGACCGGAAACGTGATTATTGGTTATGTATTTAATAAAATAAGTATCTCCAATGACAGAGAAGAAAATATACCACGTCGTATTAGAATTACGTTGATAAGTGATGTAATACATATCCTTACCATAACGCTCAAAAAAAGCGGGCGCTTTCTTTTTTAATTTAGAATGAATGTTCTGTTGAATATCAGCTATCAGTTCTTCCACATAAGAAATAGCAAAAGGATAAGTACCCAAATACTCCTTCTCAACAAGTATTTTTATAAGCCCATACAAATCCTCCTCTACTTCGGGAGCGAATACGACTCTCATCCAAACAAAGCCTTTATACGAGGGCAAAGTCTATCCAATAATTCTTCACCGGAAATAGCATGCCTAATGTCATCACGTCCTTCCGTAACGATATTCGGATTATTCTCATTACCCGTATATACAACTACCGGTTCACCAACATTCGGCACCATCGGTTCTTGTTCCTTATATGGCTTAATCTTCCTCATACATCCAATCTTTCCACAAAGATACCCGGAAATATCAAGTTATCCTAATCATTGACTGATAAATATCGTATGTTCATAAAGCTTCAACTAAGTCTACATATTTTTGAGTTACCACATCCTTGGAATATAATCGCTTAATCACCTCTACACCATTTCGACCCAGTAAAGCGAGTTCGCTTCTTGAGACGGAATTCAGCCAATCCACCATTTCTCCCACCTTCTTTTCCAAACTCTTCTCTGTAATCAATTTTGCACAGCCATGTTCCTGCAGGAAATTGATGATAGGCGTATCCTTTCCCGAGCAGACCAATAAAGGCCTACCACATGCCATGATTGTATAAACCTTGGAAGGGAATCCCTGCATCTCCATTTCAGGGTTCATGAAAATAAACTGGATGTCTGAATAGGCAAGAATGGACGGCATCAAACTTCTGGGCTGATAGGGCAAAATATGCACATTATCCAGCTCCAACTCACGTACTTTCTCCTCAAGAACGGGTTTCATGACTCCCTCACCGATGATAAAGTATTCAATGGAAACCCCTTTCGTCTTTTCTGCCAGACAAATTAAGGGCTCCCAATCTTGGGCATAACCAATATTCCCGGCATAAAGCAATTTCAAAGAATCTGTGGCAGGGAAAAAATGGGGATTCAGACATTCTACATTTCCACCCTGAGAATTATACAATTCTGTATCTACAAAATTAGGTATTATACAAAGCTTGGACTTATCCTTAAACCTTCCGGCTATTACATTATAAAAGACCTGGTCTATTGTCGTTACGGCCGTTGAGTTATTATAAACATACCGTTCCATCCTACGTAGCTGTTCTATAACAAGCCCGTCCTTTCGTTTCAAGATGTCAGGATATATTTCCTGCACATTATATATGGTTTTACATCCCTTGATTTTCGCCAGCCAAATGTTGATTACACCGATAGTCAAAGGAGGGGAAGGTGACAGTATGACATCTACATTTCTCTGGGACAAACCAATCAGGAAAGAGATAATATGCCAATAGACAAATCCCAGGACACGCAGAAATGTATTTCTGAATTTCTTCTGGGGTACATGAAGAACTCTGATTCCATGAAAACAGCTTTCTTTACAAATCCCCCAAACCTTCCATTTCAGAGGTTGTGCTGCCAGTTGTGATTCCACAACATTGTAATGAGGCGTAGTTGTCAATACCAATACTTCATAACCGTTTTCCTGGAATTTCAGAGCAATATCATTATAAAGATAGGCTGTCGAAACTCCATCCGGACTGAAAATCAGGCTATGTATCAAAATTTTCTTAGGCATGTCTCACCATTATTTTCTCCAAACCATCTTGTTCACCACCCCCGTATAGCTCTGAATCAACTTCACAACCTTGGCCGATACATTCTCATCCGTATAATTGGGTACCGGCAGGCCATCGTCCTCATTCCTATTCATCTCCACGGCAGTATCTACAGCCTGAAGCAAGGATTTCCCATCAATGCCGGCAAGGACAAAGATACCCTTGTCAAGAGCCTCGGGACGCTCCGTACTGGTACGGATGCATACAGCCGGGAAAGGATGCCCCACAGAAGTGAAGAAACTGCTCTCCTCAGGCAGGGTACCGCTGTCACTCACAACGGCATAGGCGTTCATCTGCAGGCAGTTGTAGTCGTGGAAACCGAGAGGTTCATGCTGAATCACACGTCTGTCAAGTGCAAAGCCGCTTGATTCCAGACGTTTCCTGCTACGGGGATGACAACTGTAAAGTATGGGCATGTCATATTTCTCGGCCATAGCGTTAACCGCGCTGAAAAGGGACAGGAAGTTCTTCTCCGTGTCAATGTTCTCTTCCCGGTGCGCGGAGAGCAGGATGTATTTACCTTTCTGGAGATGTAACCTCTGATGAATATCGCTGGACTCTATTTCGGACAAATTCTCATGCAAGACTTCCGCCATGGGCGAACCGGTTACGTATGTACGTTCTTTCGCCACGCCCGAAGCGTTCAGGTATCTGCGGGCATGCTCCGAATAGCAGAGGTTCACATCGGAAATGACGTCCACAATACGGCGGTTGGTCTCCTCAGGCAGGCACTCGTCAAAGCAGCGGTTGCCTGCCTCCATATGGAAGATGGGGATATGCAGACGTTTCGCGCCTATCACGCTCAAGCAGGAGTTCGTGTCTCCCAACACCAGCACGGCATCAGGTTTCACCTGCACCATCAGCTTGTAGCCGGCGTTGATAATATTCCCCATCGTGGCACCGAGGTCATCGCCGACGGCATCCATATACACATCGGGGTCTTTCAGCTTCAAGTCACGGAAGAAGACACCGTTCAGGTTATAGTCGTAATTCTGGCCGGTGTGGGCCAGAAGACAGTCAAAATAACTGCGGCATTTGTTGATGACAGCCGCCAGGCGGATGATTTCCGGACGGGTGCCCACTATAATCAGAAGTTTCAGTCTGCCGTTCTCCTGAAACCTGACTTGCGAATAATCCAATTTTATATCCATCTGTTCCTATATTCTTTAACTCGTTTCAGACTTTTTCAAAATAAGTGTCCGGACGTGCCGGGTCGAAACACTCGTTGCACCACATGAAGGTCACCAGGTCTTCCGTTTCCGAAAGGTTGACGATATTGTGCGTATAGCCGGGAATCATCTCCACGACCTCCATCCTCCCGCCGCTTACCTCGAAGCTGACAACCTCCTCCGTACCTATCTTGCGGAGCTGTATCAGACCGTGCCCGCTCACCACCACAAACTTCTCGTTCTTGGTATGGTGCCAGTGCTGGCCTTTCGTAACGCCCGGCTTGGAGATGTTCACCGAGAACTGCCCGCGGTCGGAAGTACGGATAATCTCTGTAAAACTGCCGCGGTCGTCCACATTCATCTTCAGGGGATAGCTGAACCGTTCTTCAGGCAGGTATGAGAGGTATGTGGAATAGACTTTCTTTGTAAAGGCATCGCTCAAATCCGGGACGGACAAGGTACCGGGCATTTGCCTGAAAGACCTTATCAGTTCCACAATGCCGCCCAAGGTAATGGTATGCACCACGGGCACTTCGCAATAATCCCCGTTGCGGTGTTCCCTGCCGCTTAGGGCAGAGATAAGCTCGTCCACCACATCGTCTATGTAAACCAGGTGCATCACCACCGAAGGGTCGTTCACCCGGATGGGCTGGTCATGGGCGATGTTGTTGCAGAAAGTGGCCACCGCGCTGTTATAGTTGGGGCGGCACCATTTGCCGAAAACATTCGGGAAGCGGTACACCAGTACCTTTGCTCCCGTTTCCCTGGAGTACTCGAACAACAGTTGCTCCCCTGCCCGTTTCGATTCACCGTAAGGGTTGTCGAGTGTGGCCTGCGTGGAAGAGGAAATCATTACCGGACAGGTATTGCCGTACTTCTTCAATGTATCAAGCAGCGTGGAGGCGAAGCCGAAGTTCCCTTTCATAAACTCAGACGCATCCTGGGGACGGTTCACGCCCGCCAGATTGAAGACAAAGTCAGCTTGTCTGCAATAGACATCCAGTTCGGCAGGGTCACTGTCCATGTCATATTCGTAAATGGTAAGTTCCTCACCCGCAATGCCGTAATTACGGGCTTTCCCGTCACGGATGTTGTGCAGCTGGGATACAAGGTTCCGGCCGACAAACCCTCGGGAGCCGGTCACTAAGATTTTCATAAACTAATGGGTTCTGTTTGTCACAGAAAAGAGAAGATATTCATAGTGAATGACAGAAATCATCCAAACCTATAAAACTTACTTTTGGGAAATTATATTGCTTCAATATATGAAAATGATGATCTTCCGTAACAATAAACTTGGCATTAGCCACAATTGCACAGTCCACAAACTTATTATCATCCGGATCTGATTTTATCAGATTGAAGTTATAATAAGGAGTAAAGAACAAAGTATAAGGATTATTGAGAATGACATCAATCACCAGCTTAGCTATTTCCACACCTGCCAAACGTTCTAATATTTCCTCATATTCATTAAGAATTTCATCAGAAACGCATAACTGATTCGTTCCATCCAAAAAGCAATCCCAAATCTTACGGTACCTGCTTTTGGGAGAAATGCACTGTATCAAGCTATTTGTATCTAATACAATTCTATTCATCTCTTCGGAAGTGTACGGACATCAATTTTTCTCAGTTCATCAAGTTTTTCTTGGTTTAAAACTCCCGAATCCCATAAGTCATTCAAGCGGTCATCTAACTTCTGAGAAAAATATTTGGTCAACACTTCTTTAACTTCATTCAATCGCTCCTCCGAACCATCAAAAGCAAACATCTTCAAAAGATGTTGTTGAACTGAATTTAATACTGTTGCTGCCATATTCTCAATTATTAGTTTCAATATGGCAAAGATAGTTTTTTTTTCTAAAGGAACAATACATTCCCTCTTTCTTTCCTGTTGTATTATTCAAATTAAAGACTTATTCACTCTTGATTTCCGCGCTCTTCGCCTTTTCCTCCATTCCGAGGTCTTCGCGGATGAAGCGGAGTTTCAAAAGAAGCTTTTTCATGCCCTCCACATCCAGGCGGGCAGTGTTATGGCTGTGATAGTCCTCTATACGGGCAATATCCTCATTGCCTTCCGTGAAGAACTTGTCATAGTTCAGATCACGGGTGTCGCAGGGGATGCGGTAGTAGTCGCCCATGTCGACAGCCTTTGCCATCTCTTCGCGGGTTACCAGTGTCTCATACAGTTTCTCGCCGTGGCGCGTGCCGATGGTCTTCACCTCCGTCTCACCGTATTTCGGATCAACCTGCGCGTATGTTTCCTTCAAGGCCTGAGCCAGTACATCCAAGGTGGCGGCAGGAGCCTTCTGCACGAACAGGTCACCGTTATGCCCGTGCTCAAACGCATAGATTACCAGATCCACTGCATCGTCCAGCGTCATCATGAAACGGGTCATGTTGGGGTCCGTTACCGTAATGGGCCTGCCGTTCTTTATCTGCTCCACCCACAAGGGAATTACAGAACCGCGGCTTGCCATCACATTGCCGTAACGGGTACAGCAGATGGTTGTTCCTGCCCCTTCACCCAGCGCACGCCCCTTGGCTATGGCAACCTTCTCCATCATCGCCTTGCTGATACCCATGGCATTGATGGGATAGGCAGCCTTGTCAGTAGAAAGTACCACCACATTCTTTACCCCATGTGCTATGGCGGATTCCAGTACATTGTCCGTACCGATCACATTGGTCTGCACAGCCTGCAACGGGAAGAACTCGCAGCTGGGAACCTGCTTCAAGGCGGCGGCGGAAAACACATAATCCACTCCCACCATGGCACCGTCCACAGACTGGCGGTCACGCACGTTACCAATGTAGAATTTTACTTTGGGATTCTGCAGGTGATGACGCATGTCATCCTGCTTCTTCTCGTCGCGACTGAAAATACGTATTTCCCTGATGTCAGAATCGAGGAAACGACGCAATACGGCGTTACCAAAAGATCCGGTACCGCCAGTGATTAATAAAATTTTGTCTTTGAATATAGACATAACTCACTAATATTTTTCCTATTTTCTAATTCTTTTATCCAATCCCAAAAGTTGATAAAGTCTAATGCCAATCTTAAATGCCCAGGCATTATTCTTATAATGCAAGTATTTTTTCGGCAATTTATGATATGACATTAGTTCTTCCTTACTAATAGCCAGTTTCTCTGCCACTTCATCAAACATCTTTTTACACTCCTCATCAGAAGCAGGAGGATTCTTTAAAATTTCAAGAGCTTCTTCACGGCTCATTTGCCCTGTAATAATCAAACTTGATAATTGCGCCCTACGAATATCATAGCCAAACCGAGTAGGAAGCCACCAAGCCTCCAGAAACTTAGTAAGCAAATCCTCAAAATGTTTTTGCCCATAAGGTTTATAATCATATTCACGTTGAAGGGTTGCCAACATTTCAGCTTTTGTAAAAGGAACATAATTTAGGAGTTGCAACGTCTTTACTCCTTTTATGTATGGAAGAACAAATTTATGTTTAAAACCTGTAGTATAAATATAATTCTTAGTCTTCACATTGCCGTGCTTTTTTAATACATCCTTTACATAGGTTTTATCTGCTGTAGGCCCTGCACCATCAAACCAAGATTCCGGGTCAGCTACAATTTCAGTACAAATATTATAACCATTCAAAATGTATTTCACGCCCAATTCTTCTGAATATTTATCTATTTGAGCAATGAAAGCATGGTCTTGAGGAACATCCAATCCGGCATGTCCAGTCTTGAAAAATGCAATCTGCATTTGCTTCAACTCTTCAAAATCCAACTTCTGAATATGAAGATGGACATTCAATTTATCACAAAGTTTTTTTATATTCTCTTCTGCTACAGGCAAATTCCATCCGGCATCAATATGAAATACAAAGGGACGAAGTCCCCACTCTTTGACTGCAAGATGTAACATGTAACAACTGTCTAACCCACCACTCAGTCCTAAAATGCAATCGTATTTTTTACCTTTTCCGGAGATTCTTACTTGCTCCAAAATGGCTTTCAACTCAACTTCGTGGCCTTTGCCATGGTTCCACCAAGGTAATATATGTTGTTCATACTCTCGGCATCTGTCACATACACCATTTTCATCAAAAGTCAGATTAGAATCAGTCGTATCCATTACACAATGGGTACATACTTGGTAATTTACATCCATTTTATCTATAATTAAAATACTCTAACTAAATATTTATAAAAATTACACTACTTATAGGGTTCTCATATATTTGAATTAACAGCATTATGGTTTCTTTAATTCTAAAAACAATAGTTCAACAACTAAACTACATTATAACGTTTTGCTCATTAATACACACTCCTTCAATTTTGAATAAAAAGTATCTCGTCTATATTGCAAAACACTTGCTTCATAATTTAAACTTTTATTAAAATTGAAAGAACTAGCTTTCTCATACAGTTCTTTATCAGTAGTAATTTTCTTTATTTTTTCAGCCCAACTATCTATGTCATAATAATTATCAACTAAATATTGCGATTCTATCAGCTCAGAATTTCCAGACACATTGGTAGTTATACATGGCAAACCTTTTGCCATTGCCTCAATAATAACTCGAGGCAGACCTTCTGCTTTTGTAGGCATTACATATAAATCAGCATTATCCAAAAAAGAACTTAATTTATCACGCTGTAAATAACCAAGAAAAAAAACCTGTTTATCCACTCCATATTTATGAGCTAATTCTTGTAATTGTGCTATACCATTATTATAATCTTCTCCTGCATATTTAACATGAACTATTATACCTATTTCTTTCAACTTAGATACTGCAAGTATTATTTCTTTTTGACCTTTTCTCCCATTAAATTCAATCTGATTTGCAACATTTGCAATAGTCATTATTTTATTTTGCGGAAATTTTCGATAAGAAGAATAAAAAGACTTATCAAGAGCTAATGAAGAATAATTGTTTTTAAAAGAACCTTTTTTTTTACTATAATAATGTTTTTGCAAATAATATTCTGTTACACAAGAAATTCCATCTGCATTATATGACAAAGTTCGCATATTTTCATCAATCTTTTTCCATAGATATCTATCAATTATTGAGTTAGAATTTTTCCAAGCATCCTCTGCATCATATACAATTTCAAGAGCATATATTTGTTTTTTCTTTATTAGAATTTTTCCTAATCGCTCTGAAATAATAAAAGGTAAACGCAATATAGCACAGTCACATCCTATAATTGTACTATTAAGTATCTTACCAATCTCAAAATACTTCAATGCATACTGTTTGGGACCTTGAAAAAATGGAAGTGGAACATAATCAATCTCTTCTATATTCAACTCAACTCTATTTTTATCAAGTGTCTTTTCCTTTTTACATCTGGTCACTAAACGCATTTGTGGAAAAACGCGTAAATACCTATAAAAAAAATCACACCATTCTTGATTCTTAAAGTAATATTTACCATTGAACATATAAATATATTCATCACAGCACAGTAATAATTTCATTCTTACAAATACATTAATTATATTTCAGTAACTAGCAAACTTGCTAAAATAGAAACTAGACAAGCATATCTTCTCATGTTTTTACTTAATAGATAACATAATCACATAACTGCAAAAAAAGCATACACTAATTCAAACATTACTATTCCAGTAGCAATAGTAAATGAAAATAGACAATATGAGCCATGATAGTTATTCTTTCCATATGCAAACAACATACACATAAAAGGTATTAATACAGTCTTATGTCTTGCTTGAAGAGAAATCGTACCTAATGCAACCGCTAAACAGAGGGATATCAAAAAGAAAGGTCGAACCTGTTCATCTTTCCCTTTTAAATACTTGACAATAGAAAAAATCAAATATTTCCAATAGGGAAAGAAAAAAACTGGTGTAAATACAGCTTTTAACACATTTCCAATGTTAAAAAAACCTAGAGTATATATGTCAAATTTCAAGAAAGGTAAGAAAAAGAAAAACACTGAAGTCAAAAGAATATTTAAAGGAAACGGAAGATTCAATATCTTTACAATCAGTGCGTTTTCATCATCTGTTTTCAGATAATCAACAAAAGACAAACGAATAAGTCCTTCTTCTAAACGTCCCTCACTCAAAATGCTAATTATTGGAAAAAATGCACAAAACAGTCCTAAAACGAGCATTATAAAACAAAAAAAATTAATATTAGCTTTTGTTCTATTCTTATTTGAAACAAGCATCCTTTCTCTAATCATAACCAAAATTGAAAGCATAAGAAAAACTATTGATCCAAAACGAATAAAACAAATAAATAGAATCGTTAAACTAAGCCCAAAATATCTTTTTCTAATAAAGAGTAAAAGTCCCAATAACACAGCCGAAGCAATCCACATATCTCTCATAATAATACATCCATAATATGTAGTAAACGGACATAATAAAACAAGAAGATATCCATCATTTGCAGTTTTCTTTGAAGATGTAAATTCTAATAATAATCGACTTGTCAAATATGGCAAGAAGCAAATTCCAAGTACATTAAATATTGCAACATTTAATGGTGTATCTATTTCAAAAGGTAAACAAAACTTTAAAAACAGGCTAAAAGGTAATGAGTCAAAAAAATTAAATGTAATATCATAAGGTACTTGACCATTAACTAATTGAGCATAATATCTACAATCATCTGTACCAACTCCACCCTCAGGTCCAGTTAATCCCAAATAATCAGGAATTATTATTTTATGCGTAGAATATAAAATTACTGCAATTATTGTGTAGAATAAAAATGTTGCAATATTATTTCGAATATCCGATTTGCAAAATAAAAAATTAACGATTAGGCAAATAAAAAATGAATATCCAAAGAAAAGATAACTAGTCCTATCGCAAATAAAAATTGCGACTAATACAATAAAAAAAAGAATATTTACAAATTTGCTCAATCCCACCCTTTATTCATTGTAAGCACTCAATTTAAGGCATCCCCCTTTGAAAGGGCACTTTTCAGTGACCTAAACCGAGTTTTGTTAATTAATTAGTCTTGAATTTAACATTGGCTGGCAGCCAAAGTGATTTTGTCAGGAACCATGTTAACATAATCCCTGCACCCGTTAAAGATATTTTTGAAAAAAGTTCCGATGAAGTTCCAGATAGAACTGCCATGAAGCTTTACCATTCCTATCACACTGTGATAAGTTGCTGCCATCTCTGCTCCAGCATCACTACCATAATGAAGTGAATTGTTGCGCCAGGTAGTCAGCTTTCGAATGGTTCGCTCTGCCAGATTGTGGTCTATAGGTAATTCACCATCATCCAAGTAAGCAAAGATCTCTTTCCAGAACCGGTTCAGATAATTGAGAGCTTCCCTATAATACTGACTTCTAAATTCTGAATCCTTTGACAGTTCACTGTCCAACAAACTGCGCAACTCTATCAAGAGTTCCTTCGTTTCCAAGTTTTGCCTTTCCCGCAACCTTTCTTTGGAAGTGAATCCGGCATCATCGTATTTACGCTCCCTCATAAAGAACTCCTTTAAAATTTCGGAAGATACTCTTCAATTCTGCATCACCCAAAAAGTCTGTAAGTACCTCACGACCGCGCGAGCCATTCTCATAGAAGAAAATGGCTGTTTTCTGAGCCTTGTTGACCAGAACCCAAATGTAGCACTTCTTATAGTGATCATATTTACGCACTTTACACCAGGTCTCATCGCAGTTCACAATCGAGTCCTTTTCCAAAGCTATGGACTTCAATACACAGACCAGTTCATCCAGGTATTTCTTGCCCTTCGTAAGCCAGTTGCGCAAGGTGTTTTTAGAAATGCTCATGCTCATATCTGTCAGCCATTGGTGAAGAAGACCGAAAGTCACATTCTTCACATAAACTTCGTAGGCAATAGCCTGCAGAAATTCAGGAGTGGCCCTAGTGCCTTCAAAATTGGTTACTACCTCCGGATGACCTTCAGAAGGGAAATAGCCCCACTTCGGCTTTTTACCAGGCTCTGCATAATGAACCGTCTCAAAACATTCTTCCGTAAGGAAAGTACGGAAACTGAACACCCGTACCATTCTTCTTTCAATGATGCGACCGGGAACCCTTGTCAAGTCAGAAGGATGCTCTATCGCTTCTCCGGCTACTCCCATCATTTTATACCCGTCAGGATGATTGGACAAATCACGGCCTTTCCCGGAAGGCTCTTTAACCTCCGGGGATTGAATATGACCAACCGAATCCGTGCGAAGCGTATCATCGGTTCCGTCATAATCATCCTTCTCCTTGTTACGGTCTGAATCAACCGGTTTAGCTTTAGACTTTATCCTTTGACGTCTATCACCAAAACGTTTCTGATTGGCATAATCAAGTTTTTCTTGAAGTGACTTAATCTTACGTTAAGCCGATTTGCGAAGCTTATGCTCTTCCGATAACTGATTCTCAAGGTAAGCATGTTTCGATTGCATGGAAGCCATCTGATCCTTCAGTTCCTTCATCTCAGCCATAAAATCTTCCAAAACAAGCTTCATGGCATCACCTGTCAACCTAAGGTCTTGATTCTGCCCGGCAAGGTATTGTATGTACCGCTCTTTCTGATCCTCTGCCATACCTGCACTATAATTTATAGGGTTGCCCTACCCAACAACTCTCGTTTTGTTGTAATTATATCCTGCAGTTCGAGCATACTTAGACCTTTGATTTACAGTATTAAAGGTAGTAAAACAATCACAAAACCGCAACTGTACAACTGATTTAATTATCTGATTTTTAACATTTTAATTACCAGATTCTCAAGGATCAAAACCACGTCTTTCCAGTCAATCCGATAAACAGTACCCGCCCCGTTTCGCTCCACTTTCATGAACTGATAACCTGCAACAAACTTCTTTTCGAACAGACTATATGAACGATTGTCAAATGAAAACATACGGACTATTCTTCGATTGCGAGACATGACTATAAAAACATCACTATCATTGGGGTCACGGTGAAGTCGTTCACGAATGATAGACAACACACGGCTGTGTTTACAACGCATATCGGTAAAGTCACGGATATAATAAAAATGATTGAGACCGGTAACACTCAACATAAACCCTCCAGATTCTTTACCATACGAACCAAATCCTGGTAGCTTAAATTCTTTTGGGACAAATGTAAGCCATTGCTGATACGAATGGCAACCAAAATACGAACTGGGGTATCATTTCTGCTTTGTGATACTGATTGAAATTGATCACTAGTCCTGTTTTTTTCCTCATGACCTATTTCAGGAGCACCATCAATCTGGACTTCAACTACTTTTTTCCGGGTATCCTTGAACCATTTCTGAAAGATGTTATAAGGAACTTTGTTCCTAACACAAAATGATTGGAGGGATTCTCCATGAGGCAAGGCCTCGGTCTGGTATTGAAAGTAAAAACTTTCAAGATCTTCACTGCTATACATAATTCTTAAAATTTGGTTGGCAGCGAAGATAGAACTTTCAATCAAGTGCCATTTTTTGACTGCTCACTTATTCATTATTAAATATCCAATCTAACTTACTCTGTATCTCAAATTCTTGTTTCTGCAATAATAGTTTTACCCTAAGTGTTCCTTTAGAAATGAGTTCTTCTCTTAAATCTTTTCTATTTACTATTTGTAATATTCTATTTTTCAGTTCCCCCTTTTCCAAAGGACAAAAATAAAGAGCAGCATCACCACAAACTTCAGGTATACTTGTAGCAGACGAAGCTACAACTGGTACACAATAACCCATTGCTTTTAATGGTGGATATCCAAAGCCCTCATTAAGAGATGGATAAACGAAACAAAAAGCATTGGAATATAATTCTTCTAATTCATTGGTACTCACATAAGGTCTTAAAAAAAATCTATCTCTATTTTTGATTTTACTAAAAAATGGTTGGTTACCACACCCTGTTACCTTTATATTGTAATCTTCAAGCCTATTTTCTGAAATTAATTCATCAAAAGATTCTATCACTCTACAGACATTCTTTTCAAATCTGTTAGCACTTACTAATAAAAAATATTTTTCTTTTTTTGATCCTATTTTTTTTGATTCTAATGAAAAAGGAGAATAATAAACTTGAATACTACTTGCATTAAGATGCGGAAAATATGTTAAAAGAGAATACTTTGAATGTTCCGATACCGTAATAAAATTACTGTTTTCTATTTTAAGTAATTTTTCCGTCTTCTTCCAATACTTTTTAAAAAGATATTTTTGTACAAACGGCAAATAGTTTATTACTCTCGCTATTAATGACGTCAAAACATTATTATAATATTTATATCTATATGAATCCCACGGCAATTCTATTGATCTAAGTCCATGAATTACCCCTATCATCTTAGCTTTTGCTGAATAATCAGTATAATCATATGGTAAAGCTGAATAAAAAACATCATAGTTATTCTTATCAATCAACACGTATATTTCATGAATTGAATTAACATGATAAACACAAACATTTTTAGACTGGCACAAAAGATGTTCAATTAATTTATCAGAAACCATTCGGTCATTAACAACAACATCAAAATTAAATCCTCTCCTCAAAGATTCTCTAAATATAAATTTTGCATATTCTGCACCCCCATGGAATACAGTACAAGCACTCCCTTGCATTGCAGTTCCATCAAATAGAACTTTTTTCATTTCGTGTTTCAATAAAAGGACAAACGTCTAATAATTTTTTGATATCAATAACAGGTTCTTTCCATAAACTAACTCTAAAAAGTTCATCAATATCACTTAACTGAGAAAAGAGAATCGGTTCAATATCTGATTTACCGACAGATGCCAAATAATCATAAAAAGCAAATCTTTTTGTTTCACCTCCACTAAACTCCACCCATATATTGGGAACTTTATATGCATCAGAAATAATAATCCCATGAAGCGAAGAACTAATTATAAAATCACAAGATGCAATATCATCAATAAATTTGTGCCATGGCTTAACATTCTCAACATCAATAATTAAAACATTTTCATCTTGTCTGTATTGTTGCAATAATACAGACTGCTTATCCCTAAAATGTGGTATAATACCGTATTTATACCTCTTTTCAACTATTGGTTTATAAAATAATGGGAAAAGTAGAGCTGGGTCACCATAGATTTCAGGACAATTAACTCCATAAGATACAAGATATTCGCGAGTTAATGGACCTCTGACAGCGTAAACTTTTAAGGGGGGGGCCTTGATTCTCTGTTCTGGATATAAAAGTCCGCTACCCCAAATAATAGATTTCTTATTACTCATCCATGATATGATACTGCCAATACATAAATAATTATTTTTTCTTCTAAGATTCCAAGAATATTTATACTGAACTATTTTAGTACAAGGATTCAAAAAATGAATGATAAGCCATTCGCTAGCATCATCACCCCAATTATGAGACACTGGAGAAACCGACGAAGACAATAAAATATAATTATTTGACAAAAATTCTATTACTAAATTTTTTAATGGATAGAAGACATTCATTAAGGCATCTTGCTTAATTCTTCTTTTGATTCTCGAAATTAGTTTCATATAAATTTTAATCCTCGTTTTATTAGTTGAATGATAAAAAGTTCTTCATTTCTAGATAACCCCAAACAAAATATCAATACTAATAATAGCATTTCTAATATTAAAATAGATAGCATAAAATTCAATTCTATCGATAGAATAAAATAGTAAATCACAGCTATTGATAATACTACTTTCAATATTGGCAACAAAACCTTTAAACAATATCGCGAAAATCCAATATACACAATAGTATTAGCAAAATACAATCTGTAAGCATATGCTACTAAATTTATCAAGATTCGAATTACAAATACGATTGTAGGTTCCCACCCTAAATTAAGAAAAAACAAAGAAATGGGCAGATTTAGCAATATTATGATACTAGTAATAATCTGATATTTTTTTATATGACCCGAAGCTTGAATTGTAATCCAAAGTGGGGCCGCTAACGTATCAATTAACATATATATAAGAGTTAATATACAAAATATTTTTGTATAATCAGGTATATCAACAAGCCATATTTTAAGAATATCCGTACTATATATGATTACAGGAACAATAAGTATAAATAATAAAAAAAAACTAAACTTAGAAACACTTAAAATAGTATTTACCAATTTCCAAGTTTCATCTTGAGCATATAATTTTACCAATTGTGGATTAAATGCTGTTTGAAAATTGGAAACGAAACTATATACTCCACTACTAACCTGATTCGATATTCCAATTGCAGCATTTACTATTACTCCACAAAAAACATTCAAAAGAAGCGAAATTCCTTGCTGAGAGCATACATTTGCAGCATTTCCAAGCAAGCTATAGCCAGAGAACAATATTACTTCCTTATACAATACTTTATTTGTAACATATTGTATCTTAGATTCAACATATTTTTTATTACAATAGAATTTATATACTAAAAAAATTACTATTGTAACAGATAATAACAATAAATTATAAAAGATAAGTTTATCAAATTGTATACTAGATAAAATATATACTATTACCAACTTCAGCAACACCTCAATGATACTTAAGTAAGCATAAAAATCAAATTTTTCATTAGCAACAACACAAGCATGATACGGTGATCTAATTATATTAATAAAATTAATTATTACAGAAATATGTAACGTCCATTCTGCAGCTGCAATTCTCTCGCATGGCAATACCATTTTATAATGTATAAATAGATAACCTGCCATTTCAGAGAATAAAGATATAACAACTCCAATAAAAACAAAAACGAACATACATACACTATAATATTGTCCTGTAGCTGTAATATCATTTTTTCCATAATAATAATTTAAATATCGTTGTGTAGTTGTCAATAAAGCATTATTAATAAATGAGAACAGTAATACAATACCTCCAATCGTAGTATAAATCCCATAATTTTCAACACCCAAAACATTTAATATTACTCTTGTCGTATAAAAGGTTACTCCTATTATTAAAAACATACGAAAGTATAGAAGGAATGTATTTTTTGCAATTCTTTTGTTTGTTGATATCTGTTCTACCATCTATATACCACCTTTCTTCTCCTCCATACTAAACTGTGAGAACAAAGTTCTATAATTACAATAATTTAAAAGTTTATAGAACATAAAATACTCCTAGTTTTTATACGTTTCTTTATTTCCCAATACTATAATACTCAAACTCCAATTCCAGCAACTCCGATTTCTCATAAATATTTCTTCCATCAACCACCACCGCCTGCCTCATAGTCTTCTTCACTACACCCCAACTCGGCATCCTAAATTCCTTCCACTCCGTTACAAGTAGTAAAGCATCTGCATCCAATACGGCATCATACATATCCGTAGCATAGACGACTTTATCACCTATCCTGCGTTTACACTCATTCATTGCAATAGGGTCGTAAACCTTCACTGACGCATCGGCTTCCACCAGCCTATCAATTAAAACCAAGGCGGGCGCTTCCCGCATATCATCCGTTTCAGGTTTGAAAGCCAAGCCCCATAAGGCTATTTGTTTGCCTTTTAAGTCACCTTTATAATGATTCAGCAATTTGTTAAAAAGAATACTCTTCTGACGTCCGTTCACCTCCTCCACTGCTTTCAAAACACACATAGAATAGCCGTTCTTTTCGGCAGTCTTTATCAAAGCTTTTACATCTTTTGGGAAGCAAGAACCACCATACCCACAACCAGGATACAGAAATTTACTTCCGATACGGCTGTCCGAACCAATACCTTTACGAACCATATTCACATCGGCACCTACCAGTTCGCAAAGATTGGCGATGTCATTCATAAAACTAATGCGCGTAGCCAACATCGAATTAGCAGCATACTTTATCATCTCGGCACTTGGAATATCCGTAAATATCAGACGGTAATTATTCATCATGAACGGCTTGTAAAGGCGTTCCATCATCAATTTGGCCTTTTCCGATTCCACACCTACAACCACACGGTCAGGCTTCATGAAATCATCTACTGCATTGCCCTCTTTCAGGAATTCAGGATTGGAAGCCACATCAAATTCAATCTTCACATTACGTTTATCAAGTTCTTCCAGAATGACAGACTTCACTTTTTGCGCAGTGCCTACAGGAACTGTACTTTTTGTCACAACCAGTACGTATTTATTCATGTTACGACCAATGGTACGAGCAACCTCCAATACATATTTCAAATCGGCACTACCATCTTCATCGGGAGGGGTACCGACTGCACTGAACACAACTTCCACTTCATCCAGACATTCCATCAAGTCAGTAGTAAATTTCAGACGACCAACTGTATAGTTACGATGAACCATATCCTCCAAACCCGGTTCATAGATAGGAATAATGCCCTTTTTCAGATTTTCTATCTTACTTTCCTGCACATCTACACAAGTCACATCAATACCCATTTCCGAAAAACAAGAACCTGTAACCAATCCTACATAACCGGTACCTACAATCGCTATTTTCATACTATTTCCGTTTTACTTTTGACTATAAATTATAAAAGGAACGATACCACTCTATCGTTTCACGAACTCCTTCCTTAATAGGTTTATTGGGTTTGAATCCCAATTCCTGCTGTAAAGCCGTAGTGTCCGCATTCGTCTGATAGACATCGCCCGGCTGCATCGGAAGATACACTTTTTCTGCCGGATGCCCTATCGCCTCTTCGATAGCCTGAATAAAGTCCATCAGCTTCACCGGATGAGAATTGCCGATATTATAAATCTTGTAAGGAGCAGTTGAAGAACTGGGATCGGGAGCTTGCGCACTCCAATGAGAATTGGAAACAGGAATATGGTCTATCACCCGAAGCACGCTTTCGACAATATCATCAATATAAGTGAAATCACGTAACATATCACCATGATTGAAAACCTTTATGGCATGACCGTGCAACATGGCATCGGTAAAAAGAAAAGGCGACATGTCCGGACGGCCCCAAGGGCCATAAACCGTGAAGAAACGTAGACCGGTAGAAGGAATACCATACAGATGGCTGTAAGTATGTGCCATTAGCTCATTGGACTTCTTCGTGGCTGCATAAAGACTTACCGGATGTGCTATGCTGTCCTTTTCCGAAAAGGGAACTTTTCCATTCAAGCCATAGACACTGCTGGAGCTGGCATAGACCAAATGTTTCACCTGATAGTGGCGGCAACCTTCCAACACATTCAAAAAGCCGTCTATATTACTCTCCACATAGGCATACGGATTTTCGAGGGAATAACGTACTCCAGCCTGAGCGGCGAGGTTCACAACCTTGTCAAAACACTCATTGGCAAAAAGCATCTGCATGACCTGTTTGTCCTCCAGATTCATGCGGACAAAACGGAAATTCTCAAAAAGATTGCTTTCAATAAACCTATACCAGTCTACATGTTCTTGCTGAATACCTAAAGTGGAAAGACGACCATACTTCAAACTGACATCGTAGTATGTATTGATATTATCCAATCCTACTACGACATCTCCTCTATCCAGCAAACGTTTACAGACATAGGAACCTATAAATCCAGCTGCACCGGTCACTAAAATCTTCATGATTATTCAACAAATTAACATTAATTTCAATAATAGAAAACTAGGAAAGTACATCCTGACGCCTTTCATATAAAGACTTCAAAATAAACTCTTACTTTGAATATTTTGCTATATGTTAGTATCAAATTAAAGCGTACTCTTTTAGTTAGTTCAGTTCCTAATTTTTAGATGCCTTACCATGAATACGATATGTTTTCCCTTCTCCTATCTCCTCCACCAGCGACGCATGCACAAACGTCGTCGCCACCGCCATCACCCCCTCGATGTTCACCACCACCCTCCTGTCATGGCGCACACGCACAAACACCCCTTCCACTCCTTCGAAGATGCCGCCGGTGATACGTACCCGGGTTCCTTGGGAGAGGTTCAGCTCGGTGGGTTCAAGATAGAGCACGGCCTGGTCGTAGGTGCCAGACACGGCGATGAAGCTGCGCATTTGTGAGTCCGGGATGACGATGGGCTGGCGGGTCTCGCGGTCCATGATATAGCGGATGGGGATGTTCATGCCCGGTTCGTTCTTTATTTCATCCATACGCTCGCGGGTGGAGCGGACGAAGACCAGGTTATGGACCGCAGGAACAAGCTTGCGCAGGCGGCGCTCTTTCCTCACGACATACTCATAGCGCATGGGTATATAGTTTTCAATGCCCGCTGCATCCAGGTATTCCTTGAAAAAAAGCTCTCGGCTATAGGTGACACGCACTGCATACCAGTGCATTTCTGCATTCTCGTTCACGAAAAAATATGATTGGGGGACACCGGAGTAGCGAAGTACCTCCCGGTCAAGTAATGTAATGCGGTTACTTTAAATAGGCTATATGCATTCATTTTATTTCAAAACCCTCCACCATCTCGGAAGGAAGGCGACGAAATAGTTATATTCAAGCTATCTTGCGATAAGCCGTTATCAACGAAACGTTTATGATGAAAGAAATGTTTTATAACACGTTCCGTTTAATGAACGCAAAGGTAACGTCAAGAAATGAAAGTACAAAATATTCTGATTGATAAAATGATAATCTTTTTTAATGCAGACATCATCACACTATATATCAAAGAATTACGCCTATTAGGTAAGATACACGCGCACGCGCGTCATTTCTTATTTTTTTAAAGAAAGAGTGTGTTACATATATAACCATAGGTTCCGGTACCTCACCCTATACATACAGACTACACACACGCTTCACTTGTTCACGGAGAGGGGCACCACAGATTACACAGATTGGCACAGAGGAGCACAGAGAAGAATTCTTCGCTACGTTCTGAGTGACGGATACTCACGGAAACAAAAGGATGATACGCACGGACATACACAAAAGTGATACGCACAGAAACTACAAAAATCCGTGCCAATCCGTGTAATACATAGTGCACAGACTTCTCTTTTTTATTAATTTTGCACCCGATTCGTTAACTTAATATAAAATTGTATTTTCAAATTGTAGTTATGAGAACAAAAAAACGCCAATTAGCGTGATGCAAATCAAAGGGAGAGATTACCAAGTGCTGTACACCAAAGAGAGCAAAGAGGTGCAAGTGGCCATCGACCTGCTTTCTATGGTAGAACACAAGTCGTTAACCGTGGAATACAAGGAGCGGAAGGCTTTCCTGACACCCTTCATCCCACTGCTGATAAATCCCCAAAAGGAACACGGACTGAAGGGTGTAAGCCCCTTCGCCAAGCTGCTGCATCTACTTGTAAACTTTATGGACGCGGACGGAAGCGGCAATACGCTGAACCCCGATTGCATTGAGGATGAGATATATAAGCTCTTCAATGAGCTATATCCCAAGGAGTAAAACGGACCAAGGAATTCAAATTGTAAAAAAACGGCTGTCCCACTGCGGATGGCCGTTTTTGCTTCCTAAGGAAATAAACGGCATCTTTGCGCCGCCAATAAGGCAAACTTAATACAAGTAGAATGGAAAACATTCCAGTGACCACCTACCGTGGTTTCAGCGCCGTCAGCGGGGAGACAACCTTCACGCAGGACATGGCTGACATAAGAAACGGCAAGCATGCCAAGTTAATCATCAAAATCGCCAGCCTCGTGGCACAGGGAAAGGTGGAGGAAGCCAACCACGTCAAGAAGCAGCTTCCCTTCAGGACCCTCACGGCCAACTACCGGGAAAGAAGGCTCGCACCGAGCATCACCCGCTACAACCCCGTCATCACGCTCGACATCGACGACCTGGAAGAAGGACAGTTGGAGCAGACCCGGACCCTCATCAACGAAGACCCGCACACCCTGGGCAGTTTCCTCTCCCCCAAAAGGCACGGCTACAAGCTGTTCGTCTTCATGCAGACGGAATACACCCGGCGTCTGTATGACCGTCTCCGGCAGGGCGAGGTGACCTACGCCACGCTCGAGGAGATACACCTGAAGCTGTACAGCGCCGCCAAAGAGCACTACGAGGCCCTTCTCGGAGTAGAGGTGGACGGAAGCGGAAAGGACATCTCGCGAGGATACTTCATGTCCTTCGACCCGCATGCCTATATCAATGCCGCACTGCTGGAACAGATTTCCCCGTTGCCGGCACGCATCATCCCGCCTGCGAAGAAGGAGAACAGCCCAAAGAAGACGCCCGTCGAAACGGTACACCCCCTCCCCGCCTCCTCTGCCGCCACGCCGCAGGACGCAAAGCCTTGGGAGAAGCTGATATTCTCCCAAGCCGTGACCGCCGTGAAGCGCACCACCAGGTTCCGGGCAGGCAACCGCGACAACTTCCTCTTCGCCCTGGGCAACAAATGCTACAGCAAGGGCCTGGACGAGCAGACAGCCATCAGACTGGCGAAAAACGAGTTCGGACAAGAGTATCCCGACGTGGAATCTCCCCTGCACAATGCCTACATCTATACCGACAAGACCAGCGAAGCCGCTACAAAGAAGGAAGAGAAAAAGCCCGTCATCAACCAAGTGATGAGCTTTCTGGAAGAGCACTACGGCATCCGCAGGAACCTCATCCTGGACCGCCTCGAATTCATGCCCTATGCCCTGTCGGCAGATGCCGGAAAAGGTTACCGCCCCATGCGCGGAAAGGACTACAACACCATATTCGTAGACCTGCAGATGGCCGGCATCTCCTGCTACCAGAATTTCCTCAGAGCCGTGATAGACTCCAACTACGCCAAGGAGTTCAACCCCTACACCGACTATCTGTACGCGCTTCCCCCCTGGGACGGGACGGACTACATCGCCCAACTTGCCGACACCCTGACGACCGAGAACCGGGAACTGTGGCAGGAGGGCTTCAAACGGTGGATAGTGGGCCTGGTGGACTGCGCGCTGAGCGACGAGGACATGAACCAGCTCGTCATCATCCTCTACAGCGAGCAGGGAAAGGGAAAGAGCAGCTGGATTCGGCGCCTGCTGCCGCCCGAGTGGAAAGAGTACTTCTACAACGGCATAATAGACCCGAGCAACAAGGACGATGCCCGCCTGCTCGCCACGCGAATCATCATCAACATGGAGGAGTTCGAAGGCGTGAAGCCCGGCGAGCTGGCAGCATTGAAGCGAATCATCGCGCAGGACAACGTGACGCAGCGCAAGGCCTACGACATCGAAGCCTTCACCCTGCCCCGCCACTGCTCCTTCATCGCGAGCACCAACAACCGGCAGTGCCTGCAGGACATCGGCGGAAACCGGCGTTTCCTCCCCATCACCATCACCGGCATAGACTACCACACCCCGGTGAACCATCCCGGTATCTACGCCCAGGCCCTCGCCTTGCTGAAAGGCGGTTTCAGATACTGGTACGAGGGCGAGGAGATAGAACAGTTGAACAAGCACAACGAACGGCACCGCATGAAAGACCCCGTAGAGGAGAACCTCTTCGTCTTCTTCCGCAAACCGCTGCCCGAGGACCTGCAGGTAAAATGGCTCCCTGCCAGCGTCATACTGACCAAGCTCAGCATATTCGGGAAGGTGCAGGTGAACCCGCACACCCAGCTGGTACTGGTGCAGGCACTGGAAAAGTACGGATTCGGCACACGGACCAACGAGCAGGAGACGACCGAATATGAGGTAGTGGACATCCAGACATATCAGTAACCGGCATTCGAGGAGAAGAGAGAAGCCCCGTAACATATATTGTTGTGCATGACAACATATATTGTTACGGGGCTTTACATATATTGGCGTTTTCTTTACACTGCTTCCCTATTTCCGGCCGGCATCCTGTCAGGGTTCTCCCAGATACTTCACCAGCACTTTCACTTCCAGCGGAGTGAAGGTGCGCCGGTATTTGTTGTAGCCCACCTTCTCCAGCTCACCCTTCAGCGCCTTGTTGTGGCGTATCCATGCCGCCAGGGTATAGATGGCATTGCTGATGCAGTAAGTCGGGTTGTAGAGCATGGCAAGCTCCTCCTTCGAATAGGCGTGGATGCGGAACGGACGAAGGTCTTCCTCCTCCTCTTCCCTCTTTTCTTTTTCTGTTTTCATTCTTTATGTTATTGGTTGATTATTACACCATAAAGATACTGAATATCAGTGATATGACCAAGCATATACAGACATAAACGGGCATCGGACGAAGAACTTTTCCTGAACAGAAAGGAAACGGGAAAGAGACGGCGTAACCCGAAGAAAGCCATGAGCAGAAAAAGCCGGAGAAGTACTTTTGCAGCACCCCTCTTCCCCCCCTAAAGGAGAAAGAGAAGAGTATTGCAATACGGGACTTTAATTTCTAATTGTTAATTTTTAATTATTTAATTGTTTATGGGAGTACCATTCAAGAAGATTGCGAGGAAAGATCCTCGAAAGGCAGATGCGGTGGCAAAGTTCTACCCGCAGCTGGTGACACTGGGCGACAATGCGACGCTGGACGACATTGCGTATGTGATGAAAGAGAAGAGTTCGCTGACACTGGGAGACATCCAGAGTGTATTGACCAATTTTGTGGAGGCCATGATAACAACCCTCTACAGCGGCCAGTCAGTGAATATCAAGAACTTCGGCGTATTCAGCCTGTCGGCGCGTACGGCAGGCGTACTGGATGTAAAGGAGTGCACCGCCAAGAACATCAAAGCGGTGAAAATCAATTTCCGGCCTTCCAGCACCGTAAGACCGGACATCGCCGCCACGCGTGCCGGGCAGAAGATTGACTTCTACGACCTGGAGGCATTGGTGAACAAGGGAGACGGTGAAGGAGGAAGCTCCGGCGGCGGTTCCGGCTCGGGAGACGGAGGCGGTTCGGACGGAGACCAGGGCGAAAATCCGTTGGGATAAGTATGACTGATTTTACTACCGATTCGTATGTTCAACTTTTAAAACGTATATAGCATGAAAAAAAGTATCTGGGATAAAATTCTGAAAGTCGTAATTGCAGTAGCCTCCGCCATCTTAGGGGCATTGGGAGCCAATGCGATGAACGTGAGCATTTAAGTCGCCGGAAAGAAAGGACGGCAGGAAGAGGAAACCCCGAAAAAGGTTTCCTCTTTTTCTTCCCTCTCTATACAGCGCAGGATACATCGCCTCGCAGACCGACTCGAAGCCGGCAGTGGTGGCATAGGCCTTGCAGCCTGCCATGTAGCGCAGGAACTTGACGTCATCGAGCTGATGGAAACTCAAGGTGTCGTCCACACGGCACACCTCGGCTTCCGGTTATAAATGACAAAAGCCACACCGGCATCGCGCAGACATGACTTCAAGAGAATTTATGGAATAAATACGTAAAAAGGATAATTCGGTCGGCATATGATGCCGGAATATCAGACAAATTCCTCGACCATATACATATCACTGACAAAATCGTCAACAATCTGTTCCAGGTTTTCGCAGGCTTCGTCAGGCGTTTCACCGTAGGCGCTGCACAACACATTATTCATGAAATAAGCGTAAAAACCACCGCCGGCTGCCGCCTCTACGGTATAGTCATTTCTGTTCAGTTTCATATTCGGGCCTCCTTTCTTTTTTTACGCTGCAAAAATGAGGGAAAGTTGTTACGAGGAGATGTGAAGGAGGTTACAATAGTATGTAGATTGGTTGGCTTTGATGCAGTGGAAAATAAATGGATTGAATATTAGGAGTTTTCATTTATTCAGTTTACCTTTGATTAAAAATAAAAGCAATGGGTAAAATTAAACCATATAAAGAGCAGGACTCTTCCAAACAAACGGCACAAGAACCGATGATGGCAACTTATCATCAATCAGCCATACCGATGGACGACTTTATCAACAGTATTCCCCGAGATGCTTTGGCTGAAGCCCTTCTATTTGCCTTAGAAGAGAATAAAGCAGGACACTGTATATCAAACTCCCAAATAGAGAGTATGATAAATGAACGCATGGGATGGAAATAGTCTGGTCTAAGTTGGCTTATGAGCACTTTTTAGAGATACTTATTTATGTAGAGAATAATTTTGGCATGTTGACGGCACAGAAAACACGTCAAAAGATACAAGACAAAGTAAATCTTTTAGCAAAACATCCGTATATAGGAATTATAGACAGTGATTTTTCTACTCTATTTAACAACATTACTGTCCGTCATTTAAAACTTTCCCCTAACGTGATATATTATTTGATTGATGAGAATAGGATTGTCATTGCAGCAATGCTTCATTCAAAACAATCTCCGGAAACTGTACGTAAAACAATCTCAGAATTTCTGAAGCAATATAAATAGCTGTTCATCAATTCATGATGAGAGATAACTCTATAAATTTAAAACCGAGAGGACGTATCAAGATATACAATCACCCCGGATTACGCGGATTGACACAGATAAAAGTTTCTGATTATCAGAACTCCTAAAATCATCTGTGTTAATCCGCGTAATCCGGGGTGGGTATTATTAATAGGAACGTGCGAAAATCACGCGGCAGGCAGAAGGCTTGCCGGTAACCATACACTTGCCCGGTTCCTTGTCACCCGGAACAAATGAATCGAAAGGAATACAACGGATGGTTGCTTTGGTCTCTTCCTTGATTTTCTCTTCGGTTTCGGTAGTCCCGTCCCAATGAGCCAGAATGAAGCCGCCTTCTTCAATCTTTTCCTTGAATTCCTCGTAGCTGTCCACGCTGGTGATGCGGCTGTTACGGTAATCGAGCGCTTTCTTGTAGACATTTGCCTGAATGTCCTCGAGCAAATCCTTCACGTACTCTTCTATACCCTCGCAGGAACGCGTCTCCTTCTCCAGTGTATCGCGACGCATGATTTCCATTGTATTGTTCTCCAGGTCGCGGCCACCCATCACCAGACGGACGGGAACACCCTTCACCTCATAGTCGGCAAACTTGAAGCCCGGACGTTTGTTGTCGGCATTGTCGTACTTCACGGAAATACCCATTGACTTCAGCTTGGCAACAATGCCTGCCACTTTCTCGTCAATCTTAGCCAGCATCTCCGCATTCTTGTAGATAGGTACGATGACTACTTGTATCGGAGCCAGGTGCGGAGGAAGTACCAGACCGTTGTCATCGGAATGCGTCATGATAAGCGCTCCCATCAGACGGGTGGAAACACCCCAGGAGGTAGCCCAAACATACTCCAGCTTGTTCTCCTTATTGACGAACTGTACATCGAACGCCTTGGCGAAGTTCTGTCCCAAGAAGTGGGAAGTACCGCTCTGCAAAGCCTTTCCGTCCTGCATCATCGCTTCGATAGTGTAGGTGTTGAGGGCACCGGCAAAACGCTCGTTGGCAGACTTCACGCCCTTTACCACGGGCACCGCCATGTATTTTTCGGCAAACTCGGCATATACATTCAGCATCTTTACCGCTTCTTCTTCGGCTTCCTCGCGAGTGGCATGTGCCGTGTGTCCTTCCTGCCAGAGGAATTCGGCGGTACGGAGGAACAGACGGGTACGCATTTCCCAACGGAACACGTTTGCCCACTGGTTGCACAAGATAGGCAGGTCGCGGTATGAATTAATCCAGTTCTTGTAGGTGTTCCAGATGATGGTTTCGGAAGTGGGGCGGATAATCAGCTCTTCTTCCAGTTTTGCAGCAGGGTCCACCACCACACCGCCGCCATTCGGATCGTTCTTCAAACGATAGTGCGTCACGACGGCACACTCTTTGGCAAAGCCTTCCACATGTTCTGCCTCACGGCTGAGGAATGATTTCGGAATAAGCAAGGGGAAATAAGCGTTGACGTGTCCCGTTTCCTTGAACATATCGTCCAACTGACGTTGCATCTTCTCCCAGATAGCGTATCCGTAGGGCTTGATCACCATACAGCCGCGTACAGCCGATTGTTCTGCCAAATCGGCTTTTACCACCAACTCGTTGTACCACTGAGAATAGTTCTCACTACGTTTGGTAAGGTCTTTCAATTCTACTGCCATTCTATTTCGTTTTTTAAAGTTTTTCCTACGTTTAAAATGGCTTGACCCGAACATTTTCCTTGATATTTAAAAAAAGGCAGCCGCTGTGATGCAACTGCCTAACTCTAAATGGAGGAGCGGCAAGCGAGACTCGAACTCGTGACCCTCAGCTTGGGAAGCTGATGCTCTACCAACTGAGCTACTGCCGCATAAACATTTCCAAGGTCATGCCTTAAAAACGGTGGCAAAGTTAATAAATTACTTCCTAAAAAAACAAACGTTTCGTCAAATATTTCTTATTTTTGCTCGGGAAAACAAAGATATTCTTTCAAAATACAGACTAAATACCAATGAAACGAATCATACTCATCACCGGAGGAGCACGTTCCGGCAAAAGCACCTATGCGGAAAAGCTGGCACTCGAGCTCTCTCCCACTCCCGTTTATCTTGCCACAGCACGCATCTGGGACGAAGAATTCCGCCAGAGGGTAATCCGGCATCAGGAACGCCGAGGGCCGGAATGGACAAACATCGAAGAGGAGAAAGAACTCAGCCGCCACCGGCTGGAGGGGCGGGTCGTCCTGATAGACTGCATCACCTTATGGTGTACCAACTTTTTCTTCGACCTGCATTCAGATACCGACCGGGCACTTGCCGCAGTAAAGGCAGAGTTCGACCGCTTCACGGCACAAGACGCAACCTTCATCTTTGTAACCAATGAAATAGGTATGGGAGGAACTTCCGAGAACGAACTGCAACGAAAGTTCACGGACATGCAAGGCTGGATGAACCAATATGTAGCCGCCCGTGCCGACGAAGTGATACTGATGGTATCCGGCATCCCACTTACCGTAAAAAACACTCATTCATAAAACAACAAACAATTAAAATTCAACAGACTGATGAAAACATTTCATATCACCCGCCCGGATGAGTCAATCCGTCCCGCATTGATTGACAAAATCAACAACCTGACCAAACCCAAAGGTTCATTGGGCATTTTAGAAGAACTGGCACTCCAAATCGGACTCATACAACAGACATTATCCCCCGCCTTGAAACATCCGCAAAACATTATCTTCGCCGCCGACCACGGCATTGTAGAAGAAGGTGTCAGTCTCTCTCCAAAGGAAATCACCTGGCAGCAAATCAGCAACTTCCTTCATGGAGGGGCAGGTGTCAATTTCCTCTGCCGGCAGCACGGCTTTACCCTGAAAATAGTAGATGCAGGAGTAGACTACGACCTCCCCTACGAGAAAGGCATCATCAATATGAAAGTGCGCAAAAGTACCAGAAATTATCTGCACGAGGCAGCCATGACGGAAGAGGAAATGGAGATGTGTCTGGAACGGGGTGCCGAGGTGGTGCGCCAATGCCATGAAGAAGGCAGCAATGTCCTCAGCTTCGGTGAAATGGGTATCGGAAACACCTCTTCATCCTCCCTGTGGATGACCTGCTTTACCGGTATTCCTCTGGAACAATGTGTCGGCGCAGGCAGCGGACTCGACAGCGCGGGCATCCGCCACAAATACGAAGTGCTGAAACAGTCTATGGAGAATTACAAAGGCGACGGCTCTCCCCGGGACATCATCCGCTACTTTGGTGGACTGGAAATGGTAATGGCCATAGGCGCCATGCTGCAAGCTGCCGAGCTGAGGATGATTATCCTTGTTGACGGATTCATCATGACCAACTGCCTGCTTGCTGCCGCCAGGCTCTACCCGGAAGTGACGGATTACGCCATCTTCGGACACTGCGGAGACGAGTCGGGCCACAAACTGGTACTCGACGCCCTGCATGCCCGTCCGCTGCTGAATCTGGGGCTGCGTTTGGGAGAAGGAACGGGGGCCATCTGTGCATATCCCATTGTCGACTCGGCCGTGCGGATGCTCAATGAAATGGATAACTTTGCACATGCCTCCATCACCAAATACTTTTAACATGAACAATGTCTTGGCTGCATTCATAATGCTCACCCGACTGCCCTTCTGGAAAATCAAGGAAGTACCGGCAGAATGTTTCAAGCATGTGGTTCCCTATTGGCCGCTTATAGGCTGGCTGACGGGAGGCGTGATGGCGGCAGTGCTGTGGCTTGCCGGACAGATTATGCCGGTGTCATTGGCATGGATTCTTGCCCTCATCGCACGCCTGCTTGTCACCGGTTGCCTGCACGAAGACGGACTGGCGGACTTTTTCGACGGCTTTGGTGGCGGCACCACCCGAGAACGGACTCTTGCCATCATGAAGGATTCCCACATCGGAAGCTACGGTGTCATCGGATTGATATGCTATTTCCTGCTGTTGCTCCAACTTCATCACCTGCCACTGGGACTTCTCTGCATCCTTGTGCTCAGCGGTGACTGCTGGTCCAAGTTCTGTGCCTCCCAGATTGTCAACTACCTGCCCTATGCCCGGAAAGAGGAAGACAGCAAAAGCAAGACCGTCTACAACCGCATGAGCTGGCACGAGTTACTGGCCGGATTTCTTTGCGGCCTGTTTCCTTTCGTACTGCTGCTGCCTATAAAGCTGTGGATTGCCACCCTCTTCCCACTGCTCACCTTCTTCCTGCTCTACCGATTGATGAAGCGGCGCCTACAAGGATATACGGGTGACTGCTGCGGGGCCACTTTCCTGCTATGCGAACTGTCCTTCTACTTGGGAAGCCTTATTCTAATTATAAATTAACAACTGAAAATTAAAGATGGAAGTAATACTCATTCGACACACTTCGGTAGATGTTCCTCCGGGGATGTGCTACGGTCAGACCGATGTTCCCCTGAAACCTACTTTTGAAACGGAAGCCGCCGTAACAGCAGAAAACCTGAAGACATACCTTCCGTTCGACCACGTCTACACCAGTCCCCTAACCCGCTGCGTGCGCCTCGCCACCTATTGCGGCTATCCCGATGCAGAACGGGACAAACGGATTATGGAAATCAATTTTGGCGACTGGGAGATGAAGCCGTTCGAGCAGAATGAGGACCCACGCCTGCAGGAATGGTATGCCGACTACATAAACGTGGCAGCTACCGGTGGAGAATCTTTTGCTATGCAATACCGGCGTGTCAGCCAGTTTTTGGACGAATTAAAGAAGAAGCCCTATACACGCGTTGCCATCTTCGCACACGGAGGCGTATTAATCTGCGCACAACTCTATGCCGGAATCCTCAAAGCCGAAGAAGCCTTCGACGCATTGACGCCCTACGGCGGCATCGTCCGCATCAATCTCGACAAGGAATAGTGAACGAAATAGTAGGGCCTTCCTCCGCTTCGGTTTGCACCTTGTAGATACCTCCAAAATAATGAATAAAATGGGCATTGATTTCATGGCGAATCAAGCTCGTTTTATTCTCAAAATGTACCTTTGCAAACGGGGCGTTGACCACGTCGAAATAAAGGAGCGGTTTACTCCGGTCGCGTCTGATGCGGATAATCGCCTCATAACGGGAAGTGTCATTCTCTGACGGAGTCAGCAGGCTGACAAGCAATGTATCGAACCACCTCCGGTCCGTCCTTGCAAGCTGTTCCTTGAGATCGGTCTGCAGGCTGACAGACACAGTGCTCTCCCCACGACCGTTCACTTTATCCAGCACCTCACTGCACAACTGAATAATGTCACACTCCTCGTCCTCATACTGAATCTTGCCGGACTCCAAGCGGGATAACTCCAGAATGCTGTTGACATAATTCAGCAGACTTTCCGCATTGGTCTGAATCATCTGTCCGTACTCCCTCTTAGTCTCTTTATCCAGCTCCTCTTTCCCGGTCAGCAATTCGGCAAAGCCCACCACCACATTCAGCGGAGTACGTATATCATGGCTGATTTCCGATTTCAGACGTTCCTTCGCGATGTTGTCCGTCTCTGCCTGCAAAGCGGCTTCAGCCGTCTTCTTCTCTATGACAGCAATCTTTCCGGAGACATAGCGAGTATACAAGTAGAAAAGCAGCATCAGCAGCAGGCAGACACCCAGGAATATAAATCCTATACGGTAATTCATGTCCTGAATCTTCTGCTTCTCCAACAACAGCTCGTCAATGTGGTAAATCTCCTTTACCTGCTTCAACTGGTTGGCCGAGAAGGCATTGTTCAGCGAATCCTGCTTGCGTATGAGGTAGCGCCGGGTCTCGATGGCCCCGTCAATGTCCCCCTTGTCATATTGCGTACTCGCCTTGTAGTTTATCAAAGTGGCAAAGGTGGAGACGTAGTTGTTCAGTACCGTAGGGGTCACCTCGTCTATCAATGCGATGCTTTTGTCATACTCATCGGTCTTGGCATAATATTGAAGCTGTATCAACTGGACATTCAGCCAGAAGACGGGATCTACATGCGGCTCAAGCAGTTTCTTTACTTTCTCGATATGCTCGTGCGCCACTGTAAAGTTCTTCTGGTTCATGTAGTGCAGGATATACTTCACTTCGCAGTCAATCTCGAAATTGCTCCAGTTCTTCCGTGTCTCGGGTTCTTTGGAAATGACCGCCTGCAACGTCGTGTCCATTTCATGCAAATAGGGCAGCTTCAGGCTGTCTTTACCGCCATTGCCGTATACCTGGGCAATACGCGACAGTATATCCACCTTCAGGCTGGCCTTTGTCTGGGGAGAGAAATTCCGGTAAGCCTCCAAGAAAGAGTCCAGTGCCTCATTCGGGCGGCTGGACACTCCGTAGGCACATCCCAAGCTGTTATACGCCGCTATCATTCCGTTATTGCTATGGCGGAGTTTTGATTCCTCCAACGTCTCCTTAGCCACATACACCGCTTTCTCTATCTGTCTCTTGGAAGCCAGGGCGCGGCTGATGGCAGCCTTCTGCTCCAGATAATAATCGTAAGTGCCTACCTGGGAGACAAAATCCTTCAGCACATCCACCCAATACGACAGACTGTCCGGGTCGTGTTTCTTGTCATAACATGCCGCCAGATAGTAAGCGCCCATATTCTCATAGAAAGCGTTCTTCTGCCGCCGCGCCTCCTCGTACAGACGGGTGGAAAAAGTCATGTTATAGGGAGCATACTGGTGCTTGTAGGCCATGTCACGGAGATACGTCAGCCGGACAAGGGTGGCCGGCAGGGCATCGGCAACCTTCAGGATGCTGTCCTGATACCGGGCAGCCCCTGTGTCTTCTGCCAGCAGCGGACAGATATATCCGCAAAACAAAACGTGGATGAGAATCAGTATTCGTTTCATTGCGCCGTTCCTCCGTGTAATGCGGGATTATACTTCAAAGGATGCGTAAAACAGAAACGCGCGCCACGGGTGTACCCACTGTCCACCCACAGCTTGCCGTTCATATATTTCACAATCAGTTGGCAGATGGAAAGGCCCAGTCCGCTTCCCTGCACAAAATCATTCAGCTTTTCAAAGCGTTCAAAAATCAAGTGCTGCTTCTCCGGTGGAATGCCGCATCCGGTATCCGTCACGGAGAAAAGTGCCGTATCGGCATCGGCCATCTTCAGTTCCAGCACGATGGAGCCTTGTTCCGTAAACTTGGCAGCATTCACCAGCAGGTTTATCAAGACTTGGCGGAGACGCGCATCGTCCGTATCCAGCATCAGGACAGACAAATCCGTGTCAAAACGCATTTCAACCTCCAGCTTGCGCGAGGCCATCACGGTCTCCACGACCTCATTACACAACTTCACGGCATCATGCGTGCGGATGTTGAAGGTTATATTGTCATTCTCGAAATCCGAGAAATCCAGAATGTCATTGATAAGTTTCAGCAACTGAAAGGAATTCACCTTGATAATTTCGGAGAACTCCCGGCGCGATTCGTCATCGAACGACTCGTCCTCATCCGTCAGTACCGCCGAGAATCCGACAATGGCATTCAGCGGCGTACGTACCTCATGGCTCATGTTCGAAAGAAACATATTCTTCCGTTGTATGGCTTGCACCGCTTTCTCCTTCATCGCCTCCTGCCGCATTTGGGAATGCTTCAAACGGAATATCTTCTTCCAGCCCAGCACCAGGAGGAATATCAGAAACAGTACGGACACAATGATGCCTGCCAGATAGAAACGCATGGATACAATGCGGTCGCGTTCGTTCTGGTAGGCCAGTTGGTCGGCCTGGAAACGGGTACAGAGCCGGTCTATCTCCTTGGGATAGTTCTTCTCGAACGAAGTCTTGATATACGAAAAGACCTTGTCGTACTGTCCGTAGGCTTCTTCCTTGTTTCCCATCTTCACCAGTAAATCCGCTTTTTCGAGCAGAGCTTCCTTGTAGATGTTATGGTTTATCCGGGCATATTCGGTTTGAAGGAAATCATTGTAGGCGGTCAAGGCTGCCTCATGCTCTCCGGTGGCCACCAGATAACGGGCATCTATAATCAGAAGGTATTGCCGTATCTCCGGAATCAGTTGCGTTTCAAGCTGGCCTATCTGCACCAGACAATGGCTGGCAGCTTTCAAGTCACCCTTGAATAATTGGCAGGAAGCATTGGAGATGTGACGCATGGCCAGCTCCAGCGGAGAAAGCCGGTCTTCCGGATAGAGGTTCAGACGTGCAAGATAACGCGAGGCACCGTTTACATTCCGTATGCGCAGGTTATAATCTATCAGTTCCACCAGGAGCATGCGGATATGCACATCCTCCCCGTCCATCCCATCCAGCAGTCTCAAGGACTCTTCATAAGCGGCACCGGCTTCCCGGAGCCTGCCGGTATAGCTGTACACCTCTCCCATGGCATTCAGCGCAAGGGCATTGCCGAAGGGGTAGGTAAGCGCGCGGGCTTTGGAGTACATCTGGTCGCTCTGGGCAATAGCCATACGGATTTCTCCACGGAAAAGGGAGGATTTTATAAGTATTCTTTCCAGTTCGAAATAGGTGTAATAGCGCTGGGATTCATCCAATTGGGACAAAAGGCCGTCGGCATTCAGCGAGTCACACTCCTCCCGGGTCAGATAGTCGAAACCGAGGCTGTTGTGAAAAGTGGAGATGACCTCATGGACTATACTTTCCTTTTCTTTAGTCCAAGAATCCGCTTTATCTGTTGTCGATGCAATTATTGTGCTCCCGAACCAAATAAAGAAAAGGAATATATATAGTTGCTTTATCCTCATTTATAAGACTTTGTCTGCTTTAAAAGTTACATTTTTAATGCAACGCGGTCTTGCAAAGATATTATATCTTTTTGGAACGGACAAAGAATCAGTTAAAATAACAACATTTTAAAAACAAAAGGAAGCCAAGGTCGATGTCACTATTACGGCAACTACCATCCACCACTCCACACGCCGGTTGATGCGGACAGCCACACGCATATCTTCTGTCTTCAGAGGCCGTTCATTAGAACCGATATAAGGTTTCCATACCTCCTCGCCGAAATAGTTGTGCGGCCCCCCGAAACGGCAATTCAAAATACCGGCAAGGGCGGCTTCCGGATAACCGGAATTGGGACTGGCATGCTGGCTGCCATATCTGCCCACAAAAGCAAACAAGGAAAGGCGACCGGAAACCAGTACCATCAGAAAGGCTGTCAGACGAGCAGGAATATAATTGGCAACATCATCCAGACGGGCGGCGAAACAGCCGAACCGACGATAGCGCTCGTTCTTGTAGCCGACCATGGAATCCAACGTGTTCACCATCTTATAGGCAAGCATGCCCGGAACTCCCAACAGCAGATACCAGAATAAGGGAGCAACGACCCCGTCACTCAAATTCTCTGCCAAAGTCTCCAATGCCGCGGTTCTCACCTCCTGCGCCGAGAGCGCAGACGTATCACGCCCAACGATACGTGCCACTTGCATCCTCCCTTCCTCCAAGGAACGGTCCACCGCCTTGAACACCATACGCACCTCGCGAACCAGCGTAGTGCCCGCCAAGCAATAGAATATCAGCAATATTTGCACCGTCAGAAGCATGCCCGGAGAAAAGAGTGCCGCCAAGCGGAGCAACAAAAGCGTAATGACATATACCCCCAAGACAAGAGACACCGCCACAAACGCACCTTTCAGGAAACACGAATCGCCCCGGTTCAACCGGTGCTCACAGAAAGAGATGGCTTTGCCAAAAGCCACCACCGGATGGGGTAGCCACGCCGGGTCGCCCAGCCAATGGTCGAGCAGCCAGGCAGTGAGAAGCGGCAGGTTCAAGTTGAAGGCGACACCCAAAAGTATAAGCACATCTTCTTCCATCGGTTATTCCTCCTCAAGCCATTGTCCTATTGCTTTTACAAGCCTGTCATTCTCCTCCCGGCTCTGGGCGGCTATACGGAAGAAATGCTCATTCAGTCCGTCGAAGTTGGAGGCGTCCCGAATCAGGATACCATGCTCCCCTGCCAGATAGTCTTTCAAAGCGGAAGCCCTACCCATACGGAGGCACACCAGCATGAAATGGGTTTCGGTGGCCCATACCTCCAGTCCTCCCAATGCCTCGAGCGCACTGCGCAGGCGGGCAGCCTCTTGCAAGTAAGACGCCACATCCAGCGGATTGGGAACATCATGTTCCAGCAGATGGAGCCCTGCCTCAATGGCAAGCTGGTTGACCGACCAGGGCATACGGTTGGTACGCAGACGGTGCAGCAGGTGGGGGGCGCCGGTGACATATCCCAGTCGCAGACCGGGAACGGCATAACGCTTGGTCATGGAGTGCAGCAGCAAGACGTTGGGAAACTCCGCAGCCTCGGCAGCAGAGAAAAGCGGACGCAAGGTGAAAAACTCGTAGGACTGGTCGATGACGAAACAGACCTGCGGATTATGACTGATAAGTGTTGCCAGATATTCCTTCTCCACAACCGTTCCGGTAGGGTTATTGGGATTGCACAGCCACAGCATGCGCACCTCTTCCGGCAAGCGATACCCCTCGCTCTCCGCAGGAAGCCGGTAGAGGGAAGTGACCCGATGGCCGTGCATGCGGCAGGCATCGGCATATTCACTGAAAGTGGGCTGCACAATGGCGGTGTTTGTCCCGCGGAAAGTCTGTGCGGTGAGATAAATGGCTTCGGTAGCTCCGTTCGTCACGCACACTGCTTCGGCAGGAAGACGGTGGCAGCGGGCAAGGCAGGCCTCAAGCGTGTAAGGCTCCGGTTCGGGATAGTTGCCGATGCCGTCAATCCGGGCACACAGATGCGCCTTCAAGGCAGAGAGGTCTACCCTGCTGTAAACGTTCGAGCTGAAGTTTGCCGTAATGGGACGGCTGTATTTATAGGAATCGTCTCCGTGTCCTTCAATCATGGTTCTTTGTCAATATTTGGTAGATAAGCGGCAGGTTGACGTGGCGGCGCACGTGCTCGGCAAGCCTATCGTATTGTTCTTCTTTGAATGTATGGTAATCGAAAGCGCCGGCATTCCCGGACAGTTTGTCTGCAAAAGGCGCAAGCAGGAAATCTATGAATTCCGGATTGTCGAGAATGCCATGAATATAAGTCCCCATGCAGGTGGAGTCCACGTAGTAACCGTCGGTAGAGCCGTTCTCCAAAAGATTCAAGGGAGAATCGGGAGTACCTTCCACGGGGGTGGTCACTCCCATATGGATTTCATAGCCCTGCATGAATGGAGAATGGAGAGTGGAAGATGGAGAATGGGGATTGCACAGACCGAACTTCACCTGACGGGTCACCTTCTCTCCCGACATGCGGGTACTGATGGGCAACAGCCCCAGTCCGGGCAGGCGTTCAATGTCCCCCTCCACATGCTCAGGGTCGAGCACCTCCTGCCCCATCATCTGATAGCCGCCGCAGATACCCATCACGGTGGCACCTTCACGGTGGGCACGGGTGATGGCAGCCGCCACACCGTTACGGCGCAATTCGTAAAGGTCATCAAGCGTGCTCTTGGAGCCGGGCAGCAGGATGACGTCGGCCTTTGCCAGCTCATCCACATTGTTGGTATAGAAGAGATGTACGCGTGGGTCACGTTCCAGGACATTAAAATCGGTGAAGTTACTGAGGTGGCGCAGCAGAATGACAGCGATGTTCACCTTTCCCTTCTCGGCACGGACAGACTTTGCGGCAAGCGCCACGGAGTCTTCTTCTTCAATGTAGATATCACGGTAGTAAGGCACCACCCCGACAACGGGAATGCCGCAAAGCTCCTCCAGCATCGTAATGCCCGACTCGAAGAGACGTATATCCCCCCGGAACTTGTTGATAAGAATTCCTTTAATTCGCTCCCGCTCATGGGGACGAAGCAACATCAGCGAACCGTAGACGCTGGCAAACACACCGCCACGGTCAATGTCGCCCACAAGAATTACATCGGCTCCGGCATGCAGGGCCATCGGCAGATTGACAAGGTCGGTATCCCGCAGATTGATTTCGGAGATGCTTCCCGCGCCTTCCAGCACAACGGGATTATAGCGGGCGGCAAGGCGGTCGTAGGCAGCACAAACCTCCCAGCGCAGTTCGTCGCGTCCTTCCTTGCGGAAATAATCATAAGCATTGCGGTTGCCGATAGGACGCCCGTTAAGAACAACCTGCGAGGTATGGTCCGACTGTGGTTTCAGCAGTAGCGGATTCATGTCCGTGTGGCAAGGCACTCCGGCGGCTTCTGCTTGCACAGCCTGGGCACGGCCTATCTCCAGCCCTTCGGGAGTGGCAAATGAATTGAGCGCCATATTTTGTGCCTTGAACGGTGCGGGCTGATAGCCGTCCTGCTTGAAGATGCGGCAGAAGGCGGCAGCAATGATGCTCTTTCCCACATCACTGCCCGTCCCGGCAAACATAATCGGATGAAGTTTCTCCATAAATTCCATTTTAGCGAATGCAAAGATAGTGCAAATCCGAATATCTCTCCCATTCATAAGCCATATCTTCGGAAACTATTCGTTATATTTGTAACGTTCTATTCAAAAAGATGACTACTGAACAATTCCCACCTCCTCTTGTTTAGAGAAACAAGAACCCCTAAACCGAACGAACTTATGAATAATCTATTATGCCGGAGATTTTTTCCGGCTGCTGCCTGCGTGCTGCTTGCCATCGGTGGAGTGGCCGCACAAACCTCCCTTCCCCTTAGCTTCGGTGATGCCCTAAGGCAGATGCAAAACGGCAACCGCAGCCTGAAAATAGCCGACAAGGGAATTGAAGCCGCCCGTGCGGAACGTGACAAACTGAATGCCCTCTGGTACCCCTCCCTGCAAGGTGCCGGTACGTTCGTGCATCTTTCCGAAAAGATAGAGGTAAAACAGCCCCTTTCCCAGTTCACCGACCCGGCAAAGGACTTTGTGCACAACATCGTGCCGGACGACCAATTCATCAGCAGCATACTCGACCAGATAGGCTCCCATACCCTTGCCTTTCCACTGGCTCCACGCAACCTGACTTCCGTCGGCCTGACCGCCGAATGGGTCGTATTCTCCGGCGGCAAGCGCATCCGGGCCTCGAAGATAGGCAACACCATGATAGACATTGCCCGCGAAAACCGGGGACAGACCGATGCCACGCAACGCACCCTGCTGGCAGAAAGCTACTTCGGGCTGAAACTTGCGCAAGAGGTAGTACGCGTGCGGCAGGAGACTTACAACAGCCTGCAACGCCATTACCAGAATGCCCTTAAACTGGAAGCTGCCGGCATGATAGACAAGGCAGGCCGGCTCTTTGCCCAAGTGAATATGGATGAAGCTGCCCGTTCACTGGAGGCTGCCCGGAAGGAGGCCTCCGTCGTGCAAAGTGCCCTGCGCACCCTGCTCAACCTGCAAGACACATGCAGCATCCATCCTACTTCGGAGCTTTTCATCAACGACCAACTGCCCGCCAAAGAGGAGTTCCTGCAAGCCATGCGGGTGGAGAACTACACCGTGAACCAACTGCAACTGCAGTCACAGATTGCCCGCCAGCAGCTCCGCATCGACCAGAGCGGCTACCTGCCGGACATCGCCGTATTCGGCAAGCAGACCCTCTATGCCCACGGCATACAAAGCAATCTTGTCCCCCGCACCATCGTAGGTGTGGGCTTCACCTGGAACCTGTTCGACGGACTGGCGCGTGAGAAGCGCATCCGCCAGTCGAAGATAGCCCAGCAGACCCTTGCCCTGGGACAAGAAAAAGCCAAAGAAGACCTGAGCGTAGGCATCGACAAGCTCTACACCCAACTGCAAAAGGCACAAGACAACGTACGCGCCTTGAATACCACCATCGAGCTGAGCGAAGAGCTGGTGCGAATCCGCAAGAAATCCTTTGCCGAAGGCATGGCAACCAGTACCGAGGTCGTAGATGCGGAAACGATGCTGGCAACCGTCCGCGTGGCGCGTCTGGCAGCCTATTACGAATATGATGTGGCACTGATGAACCTGCTGGCTATCTGCGGAACGCCGGAACGGTTCGAGAAATATTTCGAGACAACTTATTAAAACCTACCCTTTATGAAAATCAATAATAAAAGCATCAGCATTGCATTCGTCATTATCCTGGCCGCAACGGTCATCATTTCGCTTGCCGGCATGTTACTCATGAACCGGCAGCCCCTGGTCCTGCAAGGACAAGTGGAAGCAACGGAAATACGTATCAGCGGAAAGCTGCCCGGACGTGTGGACTCCTTCCTCGTACAAGAGGGCGACTGGGTGAAGGCAGGCGATACGCTTGTCGTCATCAACAGCCCCACCATCGAAGCCAAATACCGCCAGGTGAATGCCCTGGAGCAGGTGGCCCAGGAGCAGAACAAGAAGATAGACGCCGGTACCCGCCGCCAGATTGTGGCCACCGCCAGGCAACTCTGGAACAAGACGCAGAGCGACCTTGCCCTCGCCAAGACCACTTACCAACGCATTGTAACGCTTTATAAGGACAGTGTCGTCACCTCCCAGCGGCGTGACGAGGTGGAAGCCATGTACAAAGCCGCCCAAGCCGCCGAACGTGCCGCCTACGAGCAATACCAGATGGCCGTGGACGGAGCGCAGAGCGAGGACCGCGCCTCGGCCCGCAGCCTGGTGGAAGCGGCGCGAAGCACTGTCGATGAAGTCTCCTCCCTCCTCGTCGACTCCCGCCTGACTGCTCCCGAAGATGGCCAGATAGCCACCATCTTCCCCAAACGCGGAGAGCTGGTGGCCCCCGGTACTCCCATCATGAGCCTTGTCGTGATGGACGATGCACACGTGGTACTGAACATACGCGAGGACCTGATGCCGCAATTCAAGATGGGAGGCACTTTCCGTGCCGATGTCCCCGCCATCGACGGCAAGGACATTGAATTCCGCATCTACTACATCAGTCCGCTGGGCAGCTTCGCCACCTGGAAATCCACCAAACAGACGGGCAGCTATGACATGCAGACGTTCGAGATACACGCACGTCCCACACAGCAGGTAGAGGGATTGAGACCGGGGATGTCCGTACTCTTAAAAATGAAGAATAAAAAATGAAAGATAAAGAATTTGGCTACGCAATGAAAGCGTTCCGCATGGTTATCCGTCGCGAATGGCACCGCATGACCTCCCGCCGTCTATACCTCGGCGTCTGCCTCGTGCTGCCTTTGTTCTGTCTGTTCTTCATGGCCACCATCTTCGGAAACGGACAGATGGAGAACATCCCCGTAGGTATCGTCGACCTGGACAACACTGCCACTTCGCGCAATATCTCCCGGCGCATCTCTGCCGCCCCCACCTTCCGTGTGACGGAGCACTTCACCGACGAAGCCGACGCCCGCCGGGCATTGCAACAGAAGGACATATACGGCTACCTCGTCATCCCGCCCCGCTTCGAACAGAAGGCGGTGACGGGAACCGGCGCAACGCTCACCTATTATTACCACTATGCCCTCCTCTCGGTAGGTAGCGAGCTGATGGCGGCGTTCGAGAATACGCTTGCCCCCGTGGCGCTCTCGCCCATCGTGATGCAGGCCGAAGCACTGGGAGTAAGCGGAGAACAGATACAGACCTTTCTGCTCCCCGTAGAAGCCAGTACCCATCCCCTCTACAATCCGGACATGGACTACTCCATCTACTTGAGCCAGCCCTTCTTCTTCGTACTGTTCCAGATACTCATCCTGCTCACCACCGTCTACTCCATAGGCAGCGAACTGAAATTCGGCAGCATCGGCGAATGGCTGGAGACGGCACGGGGCAATATCCTCACTGCCGTAGCAGGGAAACTGCTGCCCTATACCCTCATCTTCTCGTCCATCGGTATCCTGGCAAACTATGTACTGTTCGGCCCGCTACATATCCCCTTCGCTGGCAGTCTGTGGCTGATGAATGCAGTGACCATGCTCTTCATCATCGCTACCCAGGCATTGGCGGTCTTTATCTATTCGGTCTTTCCCAAGATTGCCTATATCATCAGTGTAGTGTCCATGGTAGGGTCGTTGGGGGCTACGCTGTCCGGAGTCACGTTTCCCGTTACAGCCATGTATGCGCCCGTGCATGCGGCCTCCTACCTCTTCCCCGTGCGGCACTTCACGGAGGCGGCACAAGCCATGATTTACTTCGATGCAGGGTTTGCCTACTTCTGGCAGTCGGTAGCTACACTCTTCATCTTCCTATTGGCAGCACTAACTGATACTGCCGTTGCTGAAATGGTGGATCAAAAAAAGGAAACGAGGGAAGAAGCCAATCTCCGCCTCCCCATCACCTTGCCTACCTACCGCATTGTCAACAGCTTCCGTCATCCGCCACGAGTGGCATGCCATCGCCACCAATCCCGCCATCCTGCTCGTGCTGGCAGGCGGTATCTTCCTCTACGGACTGCTCTACAACTACATGTACGCCCCCAACCTGGTGCGCAAGGCTCCCGTCGCAGTGGTAGACCTCTCCCACTCTGCCCTCAGCCGCGAATACATCCGGCTGCTCGACGCCACTCCCCAGACCACCGTCTACGGCCAGACACCCAACATCCTCGAAGCCCGCCAATGGATGAAGCAGGGCGACGTGGCAGGCATCCTTTACCTGCCTGCCGACTTCGAGGCACGTGTGGCACGGGGCGAGACTTCGGTCTTCGTGCTCTATGCCGCCACGGACGCTTTCCTCAACTTCAAAGGACTGCAAGAATCCAGTGCGCGCGTCATGCTTGTCGTGAACGATGCCCACCGCATGGAGGGCACCGTATTCCTACCTCCGCAAGGACTGCTGGCAGTGGCTTCGTCCGCTCCCGTCAGCGTGTCCGGCACGGCGCTCTACAACTATACAGAGGGCTACGGTTCCTATCTGATTCCCGCCGTCCTAATTGTCATCATCTTCCAGACGATGCTGATGGTGATTGCCATGCTGACGGGCGAGGAAGCGGAAGCCCGAAGAAAAGGAATACGGCTGATGCGTGCCGACTCATTGAAGGATACATTACGGATTGTCGGAGGCAGGACCTTCGTATACTTCATGCTCTACGTGGTGTTTTCCCTATTCCTGCTGGGACTGTTGCCGCACCTGTTCAGCATCCCACACATCGGCAGCGGAGGAGACATCGTCACAATGATGATACCCTTCCTGCTGGGCACGAGTTTCCTTGCCCTGGCCGTCTCCCGCTGGTTTACAGACTCCGAAGCGCCGTTGCTGATGATAGCCTTCTTCTCTGTGGGCTATATCTTCCTTTCGGGCGTGTCCTATCCGCTGGAGCTGATGCCGTGGTATTGGCAGACAGCCCACTATCTGTTTCCGGCAGGTCCTGCCGTACTTGCTTTTGTAAAACTGAATTCAATGGGTGGAACGCTGGCCGACGTATGGCCGCAGATGCTGACAATGTGGATACAAGTATTGGTCTATGGAACTTTGGCGCTCTGTACTACACGCCACCTCTACGGAGAAGGAAAAGTGAAGGCATAAAAAAAGGCTATCTATCCCAGACAGCCAATCTTTTGTTAACCTTAAATCTAATACTATGAAAAACACATTGCAAATATACGGAGTTCTCCGAATTCTCCAAAATTTCTGCTCATAACAGCCTTATTTATAACATGGTTTAATAGGAATATGCCGTTGTTAACAGATAGAGGCTGGTCAAATAAGAAATTTTCACTATCTTCATCCCCAAAATCGAACATCATAACTAAAGAATATTTTGCCATGATTCATACCATACTCGATACAGACCTTTACAAATTCACCACCTCGTATGCCTACATCAAATTGTTTCCCTATGCCATGGGCACTTTCAGCTTCAAGGACAGAGACGACACCGCCTATACGGACACGTTTCTGAAGGAACTGCAAGAGGCGGTGGACAGCCTGGCACAGACCGTACTTACTGCCGAAGAGCTGGAATACATGACCCGCCACTGCCGTTTCCTGCCGAGGGTCTATTGGGAGTGGCTCTCCTCCTTCCGCTTCCAGCCGGAGAAGGTAAGCATCCATCTGGACGAGGACCGGCACCTGAACATTGAAATCACGGACTATCTGTACAAGGCCACCCTTTACGAAGTCCCCCTGCTTTCCATCGTATCCGAAATAAAGAACCGTTCTTTGGGAAACGTGGCCGACATGGACGGCATACTCTGCAAACTGTCCGAAAAGGTGGCACTCTCCAACCGACACCAGCTGTATTTTTCGGAGTTCGGCACCCGGAGACGCTTCTCGTTCGAGGTACAGGACAAAGTCATAGACCGTCTGAAGGAAGCCGCCGAATACTGTACCGGGACTTCCAACTGCCACTTCGCCATGAAATACGGCATGAAGCCTATGGGGACGCATCCGCATGAATGGTTCATGTTCCACGGCGCACAGTTCGGCTACAAACACGCCAACTACATGGCCTTGGAAAACTGGGTGAACGTGTACGACGGTGACTTGGGCATCGCACTGTCCGATACCTATACCTCCGGCATTTTCTTAAGTAACCTGAGCCGCAAGCAGGCCAAACTATTCGACGGTGTACGCTGCGACTCCGGCGATGAATTCGATTTCACCGACAAGCTCGTTGCCCGCTACCGCGAACTGGGTATCGACCCTACCACTAAAACCATCGTCTTCAGCAATGCGCTCGATTTTGGCAAGGCACTCGACATCCAGGAGCATTGCAGGGGCAAAATCCGCTGCTCCTTCGGCATCGGCACCAATCTGACGAATGATACCGGATTCAAGCCCTCCAACATCGTAATGAAACTGACGCAATGCAAGATGAACGTCAACCAGGAATGGCGCGAATGCGTGAAGCTGTCCGACGATGCAGGAAAGCATATCGGCAGCGAAGCGGAAGTACGGGCATGTCTGTATGATTTAAGGCTCGGACAGCAAATAGAACCCCTATGCTGAAAACAGCTTCCCGGCGGTTAGCGATAAGTGCTTACTGTCTTTTCCTTTTGTAGGCAAACTCTTGCCATTTCTCCTCCGGCCAGTCCTGCCGCTGCATCTCCATGCGGGCCATGACGAAGAACAAGTCCGAAAGGCGGTTGATGAAGCGCAGAATATCCTCGTTCACGGGGTCTTGGCGATGGAGTGTCCACAAACGGCGTTCGGCACGGCGGGCCACGGTACGGGCAAACTGCAGTTGGGCTGATATGGGAGTGCCACCAGGCAAAAGGAAGTAGCCGTTGTCCGTCAGCAGGACGGTCATGGCATCCATCTCCTGCTCACAGCGCAGCGTGAGCTCTGCGGCAGAAAGCGGATTAGGGTTCACCACTCCCGAGGGAGTGGCCACATGGCTCATCACCACCATCAGTTCCCGCTGGACAGCATGCAGCAACTCCTGCCAGGCATCTTTTGCCGCCAGCATGGAGCGCACGATACCAATCACGGCATTCAATTCATCAAGACATCCGTTTGCCTCGATACGGATATCGTCTTTCGGCACGCGCATGCCACCATGAATACCTGTTGTTCCTTTGTCTCCAGTTTTGGTATAGACTCTTTTCATTCTCTATTTGATAAGGAACTGTGCCCACTGCGGGATTTCCTCTACATATTGTTTGAAGAGGGTCCCGTTTACAGTGCGGAACAATAATCGAGGAATTTGATTTTCTATTGAATTATCGTAGACATATACCCTATCAACCAAGGATATTGCTTTGCCTATATTCAATAACGATTTATAATAACGGGAAATAATTTTGGAAATGGGAACTTCATGCCCTCCATTCAAATAGCGCTGTGTAATACGCCGTACATTTATCTCAGGATTATTTGTACAGACAAAAAAAATGCGAATAAAAAATCCTGCTTTTTTTGCTTCTTCAACAAATGCAAGTTTTTCGTCTGAGGAAAAGACTGTTTCAAATACAAAATCTTGCCTTTTCCTTAAACACTCATAACGCATTTTAGTCGCCAATTCTGCTGCCTTCAATACTGCAACGGGAGAATTCCAATCACCATATTGTTCTTGCGCTATATTATCAGGATTAATGTAAAGGCTATTTTCTGCCCATTCATTATGAAGCAGTTGCACTGTCGTAGAAGTTTTACCCGAACCATTCGGACCAGCTACTATACAAAGTGTCGGATTTTTTTCGTTCATCACATGGATATATCACTTACATTTTTAGCTCTATATGCTTTCAATTTTTCTCTCACCTCTTGCATTCTCCGCTCCAATTCTCTTTTTGCCTTGCGAGAACTTTCACGGGCCGCAACAGCCACTTGTTCCATCAAAGCATGCAGTTGTTCATCAGTAGGGTCTTCCAAAGAAGACAAGCGATAAGTATTCAGTTTCATAATCATAATATATTTAAATGAAAACAAAGATACTCCACTATTTCGAGAACACAAACGAAATTACATAAAATATCAATGCGCTATCCGGACTTTTTCATAATGAATTCAAACTTAGATTAGGACTATTTTTAATCAAGGAATGATTAAAATGCAAAAAACGGCCGGACATGCCATGCAGAAGTCTTATTATATCCTTGTAAGCAAACCCTTTCCCACTTATATAAGGGATCATCAATATGCCAGAGAAGCATCCAGCTTCTATCTTTATCATATTGAGAACTGCAACTGAAACCAAGTCTGTAGTTCACGTTAAACTGCGGTAACGATTTACCAACTTTGGATAACTGTCCTTCTAATTTATCTAACGTTTCCAGTCCCCACTTTTCGTCTTGTAAACCATTACCGGTATTGTGCCGAAAGTTTTCCGGAGATTTTCCACAAATATTCACCAATACATCAAACCATTGCCCTATGCTTGGCAGAAACCACGGACTACGTTCGATCCCATCCGGCACCTTATTGCTGTTATTGTAAGTTTTCACCAGATAAAAAGCACGACAGTCGCTTACAAAAGATGCATCACCCTCATGATTTGCCAGCATTTGTAAAGTTTCAGAGTACCCGTTCATGTTATTCTTAATTCTGCTAAAATCATGCTTTGACTTCACATCAGCTATTGATATTGTATCAATATCCGCTTCGATTAAATCCATCGGTCCCCAATTCCCTTCTTTCAAACTATCCAACATCATCACATAGGCATGATTCCATCCTTTTTTATTACACCTCTCGTCTGTCATCCTTTCCGGATCGCAAGTAATTACCATTCCGATAGCATTTTCATAATCATAGATTTTCCCATCTTCTTCCAACTTCCCGTTTCCGGGATGTACTTCTATTCTTTTATCGATTTCGTTCTGAAAGACAAAATCACCGGGATAAAGCTTTCTTTCTATACTTCCTTTACCGGGTACGGGACTAATAACCTTCAAGGTATAGCATTTTCCAGAAGTAAAACTGATGGAGCTGCCCGAATAATTTATCTTTATATTCGTATCATCTCTGCCATCGGTAGTCATATAGTTTCCGGTAACCCGTGCATTTGCTTGCGGCAGAACAATGGCACAATATTTCAAAGAATCTATCTGATATGGAGTAATACCGTTCAGACTCACATTAATAGCTACCGAGTCTGTTCCTAAAACCCTCGATTCCATATGGTAAACAAAGCCTGCCTTTTCAGGAGCAAAACAACCTACGTATACTTGCGGTTGCAACACAAGCAATGCAAACTGGTGTTGAAACTGCAAGCTCAAGATTATTCCGGAAGAATTGTCAATAGCAGGTACGCCGGTGGCAATCAACAAGTCGCTGACAATATGCTTTTCTGTTGTGGACTGGTCTTTCGAAGGTTGCAGTTTTTCATTCCCGGTCAGTGAGGCAATAGCTCCGTCCATACCCTTTGAGACATCTATTGTGATATTCCTCCTATATGGATAGTATGCGACATAACTCACTCCATCATACCAATAAAGTGTACCATTTCCCACCGGATTCCAACTGCCGCTTGACCTATTGTAAACCAATTTGGCATTATCAATATCATCCATTATAGCACCGTCCTTTATGGCAAAAACACCAATCGAATCACCATCGACAAACTCCATTTTAAAATGTTCGTCCCTTACAGAGGTACGTGTAGAGGACTTTCCTGCATGGGATAACTCTTCAAAATCAGCTACTATAGCCCGGATTGTAAAGGGGACTCCCTCACAGCCCGTAGACCTTTTCTCTATCGCAAAGATACAAACAAATTTGGAATATAAATATGCAGAAATACCGGGACTTTTCAAGCAAAACATGAAAGGAAAAAGAAGGAAAGTCCAGCAGATTCAAAAGATGTTTTACAAGATTAGACTCCACCGAACAAAGACATCACATCCATCTCGCCCCAATACAGATGTGTATAGCTGGCAATCAGGTTCTTATAACGAAAAATGGGAGTAGCGACCTTCTCTCCTCTGGCATTGAAAACCTGCACTATCGAGGGAGTAAGACTGTACGCACCACTTTCTTTTCCACCAGCTTCGGGCACAGCAAGCTGCGTATAATGGAATTCGTGTCCTTTAAGCCGCCATCCGTTATAGTCGAACCGACGGTATCCCAATGTCAGTTTCCTGCGTTTACGCTCGTTCGTGATGCTGAAAGGTAATACTCCCACCATCTCATTTCCGACATTGCTTACACTGTTCCCGGTGCTTCTTCCGTCTGTATCACTGCCTCCCCCGTCCGTATCCCCATCAGAAAGAACGGACTGCGAAAGATATATCATCCCCCCGCATTCTGCCAGCGTCCTGCCACCAGCCTCTATATAGCTGCGGATAGACTCCCTGGCAAGCCTTGCCCCGGCAAGTTCCTCCAGACGGTTCTCGGGATAGCCGCCGGGCAGATAGAGCAAATCCGTCTCTTGCGGAATAGCCCGGTCCTGCTCCGGATTGAAGAAAGTGACCGTGCCCATACAGCGCAGAATATCCAGATGCTCCGCATAGAGGAAGGAAAAGGACTCTTCGTTGCGCGCTACCGAGATATGCAGCTTCCCCGGCTCTGATAGTACCGACTTCTCCTCCACAGCCGCCGCAGGCAATGGAAGCCCGATTGTCGAGAGTAGCAGTTCCCAGTCCACATGTTCCTCCAGCAAGCCTGCCAGCATGTCCAGCCCCTCCGTCTCCTTAGAACGGCTGAAATCCAGCCCCAGATGGCGTGACTCCTGCTCCAGTTCCTTCCGTTTGGGCAGATAGCCCAGACAAGTCACGTTCAAGTCTTCACAGACCTCCTGCAGCATCCGGTAGTGGTGGGGTGAGCCGACACGATTGAAGATAACTCCCGCAATACGTATATCCGGACGGAAATTGATGAACCCCGACAACAAAGGAGCCATGGAATAGGCAGCCGACTTGGCATCGACCACCAGCACCACAGGAATACCCAAGAGCCGTGCCACTTCTGCCGACGAGCCCCGGTCGCGGTCGTACCCGTCGTACATCCCCATCATCCCCTCGACCACGGCAACATCAGCATCTGCCGAATAGCGTGCATACAGACTGCGGACATGCTCCGGAGATGCCATGAAAGTATCCAGATTGATGGAAGGACGGCCACATACCGCCTCGTGATACTTAGTATCTATATAATCGGGACCGCACTTGAAAGGCTGCACCTTCAGACCTTTCTTCACAAACAATGCCATCAGTCCACGACTGACGGTGGTCTTTCCACTGCCCGATGTAGGGGCGGCTATGAGAAACTGAGGAATGGAATCCATTATGAAGCTATCAAATTAAATATTTTCCTCCTGCAAAGGTAAGCATATCTCCGACAAAAGTTTTATCTTAGCTGCGAAAATAAAACATACCACCATGATAACCGAAGAACTTAAGAAACTCTACATCGCACATACCGGACACGAACCGGAACAGATTGACGAACTCCCCTCCTCCGGCTCCAACCGCCGTTACTTCCGCCTCATCGGAAGTCCTACACTTATCGGCGTCAGCGGAGAGTCTGTGGAGGAGAACCGCGCCTTCCTCTACATGGCAGAACATTTCCGCCAGAAAGGACTGCCCGTACCGCAAGTGTTCATCCGCTCCGAAGATGATATCTATTATCTGCAAGAAGACCTGGGCGACTCGCTCCTATTCAATGCCATCGAGAAAGGCCGCAAGACCAGCGTATTCGGTGAGGAAGAGAAACAGTTGCTGCGCAAGACCATCCGTCTGCTGCCCGCCGTACAGTTTGCCGGAGCCGACGGCATGGACTTCTCCTACTGCTACCCGCAGGCAGAGTTCAATAGCCGCAGCATTCTGTGGGACTTGAACTACTTTAAATACTGCTTCCTCAAGGCTACGGGAATGGACTTCCAGGAAGACCGGCTGGAAGACGACTTCCAGAAGATGGCAGACGTGTTGCTCCGTAGCAGCTCCGCCACCTTCATGTACCGCGACTTCCAGAGCCGTAACGTTATGATAAAGGACAACGAGCCGTGGCTCATCGACTTCCAGGGCGGACGCAAAGGTCCGGTCTACTACGACGTTGCCTCCTTCTTGTGGCAGGCCAAAGCAAACTATCCCGACAGCCTGCGCCAAGAGTTGCTGAAGGAATACATCGACGCCCTGCGCAAGTACCAGCCCGTGGACGAGGCTTATTTCTATGCCCAGCTTCGCCACTTCGTATTGTTCCGCACCATGCAGGTGCTGGGTGCCTATGGTTTCCGCGGTTACTTCGAGAAGAAGCCCCACTTCATACAAAGTGTCCCCTTCGCCATCGAGAACCTTCGCCAACTGCTCCAAGAACCTTATCCAGAATATCCCTACCTCTGCCGGATTCTGCGCGAACTTACCGAGCTGAAACAGTTTACAGACGACCTGCAAAAGCGTCGCCTCGTGGTGAAAGTCACCAGCTTTGCCTACAAAAAAGGTATCCCCGAAGATTCCACGGGCAACGGAGGAGGTTTCGTCTTTGACTGCCGCGCTGTGAACAACCCCGGCAAGTACGAGCGTTACAAACCCTTCACGGGACTGGACGAACCCGTTATCCGCTTCCTGGAAGACGACGGCGAGATAGCCGTATTCCTGGAGCATGCCTACGCCCTTGTCGACGCTTCCGTGAAGCGCTACATGGAACGCGGCTTCACCAATCTGTCTGTCTGCTTCGGCTGCACCGGCGGACAGCACCGCTCCGTGTACTCGGCACAACACTTGGCGGAACATCTGCACAAGAAGTTCGGCGTACAAGTGAACCTGATACATAGAGAACAGAATATTGAACAGACGTTTAAGGCCAAAGTTTAATGTGCTAATGTGAGAATATGCCAATATGAAAGCCATGATTTTCGCCGCCGGCCTGGGCACCCGGTTGCGCCCCTTGACGGACAACATGCCCAAGGCCCTCGTTCCCGTAGCAGGAAAGCCCATGCTGGAACGGGTGATACTGCGGTTGAAGGAAGCAGGATTCAACGAGATAACGGTCAATATCCACCACTTCGGGGAGCAGATTATCGACTTCCTCCGTGCCCACGACAACTTCGGCACGGAGATTCACATCAGCGACGAACGCGGCATGCTGCTCGACACCGGAGGAGGCATCAAAAAGGCACGCCCCTTTCTGGACGGGCAAGAACCTTTCCTGGTGCACAACGCGGATATTCTGACGGACATTGACCTTGCAGGTCTCTACCGCCACCATCTGGAGAGCGATGCGGAGTCTACCCTGCTTGTGAGCGAGCGCAAGACTTCCCGCTATCTCCTTTTTGACGACGACTACCACCTGCACGGCTGGATAAACAAGTCCACCGGAGAGGTGAAACCGGCAGGCTTCGACTACCGGGAAACGAAGTACCGGGAACTCGCCTTCGGAGGTATCCACATCATCTCCCCCTCCCTCTTCCACCTGATGGACGATGGGCAGTGGAACGGCAAGTTCTCCATCATTCCTTTCTACTTGTCCGCCTGCACAAAGGTGCACATACAAGGCTATCCGCTGCAAGGATTCCGCTGGTTCGACATCGGCAAACCGGAGACACTGGCACAAGCGGAGGAATACTACAAACAAAAATAACAAGTAATGTAAAGCAGCCTAACATTACTTGTTAGCTCCCTTTACATTACTTGTTATCAAATCAACCTATGTACCATAGATTATCTATGGTGAAACTACGCCAACGCCAGTATCAGCAACTGAGCCGTCAGCACCCGCAGGAACATAGCCAGCGGATAGACTGTGGCGTATCCCACCGCAGGGGCATCGCAGGATGTCAAGTCCGAGGAATAGGCCAATGCAGGCGGATCAGTCGTACTACCGGCAATGAGCCCCATAAGCGTAAAGTAATTGACCTTGCAGAAATAACGGCCGATACAACCAATGATCATCAGCGGCACAAACGTAATGATGAAACCGTAGCCTATCCAAGCAAAACCGCCATTATTCACAATCGTATCGACAAAACCGTCACCAGCACTGATACCTACGCAAGCAAGGAAAAGCGTAATACCGATCTCACGTAACATCAAGTTTGCACTCTGTGTCGTGTAAGTAATCAATTTATAATGGTAACCGAAACGGCTGATCAGAATAGCCACAACCAGCGGACCGCCCGCCAGACCTAACTTGACCGGCTGCGGAATACCTGGGAAGGAAATTGGAATACTACCCAGCACGATACCCAACGCAATACCGACGAAGATAGTAATCAGATTCGGTTCATTCAGACGCTTCATCGAATTACCCAAAACCTTTTCCACATTGGAGACCGCTGTTTCGGTACCGACTACGTTCACACGGTCGCCTACCTGCAAAGTCAACCCTGGTTTGGCAACAAGATCGACTCCTGCACGATTGATACGGGTGATATTGATACCATATAATTTCCGCAATTTCAATTGTCCCAGACGCTTACCGTTCAACTCCGGTTTCGTGATCAGGATACGGCGATTGATAAATTGGCTTTCCATACGGATCCACTGTTTACGTTCCATATCGATCTCTTCTCCGATAAAGGTCTTGATCGTCTCGGCATCCGTCTCAGTCGTGATAACAAAAACCTTGTCGTTTTCCTGCAATACGGTATTGGCCGAAGCTATTTCGATCTGCTTGTTACTATCACGCCAGACACGGGAAATAACAAAATCACGATGTTCCAGCAGGTTCGATAATTCGGCAACCGTCTTATTGAAGATAGCGGGATTCTTCACGATCAACGAGATCGGCTTGGCCTCATTGGTATGAGAAGAATCTTCGCTGTTCAACTGCTCGTTCTCCTTATCGAAACTTACACGGAAAATATACTTAATCAAGATAATAGACAAGATAATACCGATCACCCCTAAAGGGTAAGCGACAGCATATCCCAAAAGCAATTGTATTGTCAGACACTCCGTGCATATCGGAAAATGCTTGCTGGGCAGCCCCCAATCCCGGTGTATTCGTTACCGCACCCGACAAGATTCCGACCATTGTCGGCATCGGAATACCGGTCCGCATAATGCAGAATGACAGCCGTCAAGACA
>ENA-OQAB01000069-OQAB01000069.1-human-gut-metagenome-genome-assembly--contig:-NODE-69-length-55935-cov-3.910174_pt1 | contig 55935 bp, 50 predicted proteins | sample MGYA00242490_ERZ504517 | MGnify/ENA primary metagenome ERZ504517 (study PRJEB26092, sample SAMD00036298) | human gut metagenome | host: Homo sapiens | study: EMG produced TPA metagenomics assembly of...
CGGAACGGCACAAGCTGTTGCAGGAAGTCGAAATAAGGAACATAAAAACAGAGGGGACAAACCATAGTAAAAAGAGTACTTATGAATACACGGCTTGAAAAATCAGTCCGTTCGTCAGACGAATGGTACACGCCAAAGGAGATACTGGACGCATTGGGCAAATTCGACCTTGACCCTTGCGCTCCCATCCATCCGTTGTGGCCGACTGCCGAGGTCATGTATGACCAGAACATAGATGGGTTGTCCCAGATATGGGAAGGGCGTGTGTGGCTCAATCCTCCCTATTCGCGTCCTCTTATCGAGCTATTCGTCCGGAAATTGGCAGAACATGGCAACGGCATTGCATTATTATTCAACCGTTGCGATTCCAAAATGTTTCAGGACGTCATCTTTCCAAAAGCGACGGGAATGAAATTCCTACGCCACCGCATCCGATTCTACCGACCAGGCGGAGCACGAGGTGACTCTCCCAGTCGCGGTAGCATCCTATTAGCTTTCGGAGAAGACAACGCAGAGATACTGAGAAATTGTGCCATTGAAGGCAAATATGTACAACTCAATTAAAAGATGTATAATGAAGATATTGGAGAAAATCAATTTTCGCCAGCCGAAATATATGCTTCCCGCCATCCTTTATTTCCCCCTGCTCGGCACGTCTTATTTCATCTTCGACCTGTTTCAGACAGAAACGATAGAAATACAAGACAAGGCGTTGCAGACGACGGAGTTCCTAAACCCCGAATTGCCGGGGGCACAGATCAAGGACGATGGCATAGGCAGCAAATACGAGAATATGGCGAAATCATGGGGTAAGATACAAGACTACTCCGCTGTAGATAACATAGACCGGGAAGAACCCGATAAAAACAAGGAAGAGTATGAATCGAAATACACGCAGGACGACATCGACCTGCTCACGGAAGAACAACAGGAAAAAGCTGCGGCAGCGGAAATTGCCTCTGCCAAGACACGAGAACAGGAAGCACTTGCCGAACTGGAGAAAGCACTCGCAGAGGCGAGACTGAGAGGGCAAAACGCGACTGTACCCCCGGCAGAAACGGACACGGCCAACATTGCTCCACCACAAGGAGCAGCAGCCTCCGGAACCATCAACGAAGAGAGCCGGGCTGTGAAAACGCCATCAGCGGACGAACCGCCCAGCGAGGTGGTACGCAAGGTGAAGACAACCTCGGACTACTTTAACACACTGTCGAAGAATGTCCGTGAACCGAAACTCATCCAAGCCATCATTGACGAGAACATCAAAGCGGTGGACGGCTCGCGCGTGAGGTTGCGCCTGCTTGACGATGTGGAGATTGGCGAGTGTGTGATAGCAAGGGGAACATACCTGTACGCTACGGTAAGCGGATTCTCATCCGGGCGCGTGAAAGGTAATATCAGCAGCATCCTCGTGAATGACGAATTGGTGAAAGTGAGTCTCTCACTCTATGATACAGATGGCATGGAGGGGCTGTATGTGCCCAACAGCCAATTCCGGGAAACGAGCAAGGATGTAGCAAGCGGGGCAATGTCGGGCAATATGAACATGAGTATGGGAAGTACAACAGGAAACAGCCTTGCACAATGGGGGATGCAGGCGGTGAACAATGCCTACCAGAAAACAAGCAATGCCATTAGCAAAGCTATCAAGAAAAACAAAGTCAAGTTGAAATACGGAACTTTCGTGTATTTAGTGAACGGACAGGAAAAAAGGAATTAAAACGATGATGACATGGAAACAGATTTATCAGAATATCACAAAGGTACGGATGGGCTTTATTATGCGGACTATATAGCCCCAAATAAAGCCGAAACATTTATCGGAAAACTTGTGAGTACCGAATGGTGGCATCACAGAGGGCAGTTTGCCCTAATATGCAACTTCCGAACAGAAGACAGACGGAGGATTGCCTTATTCGCTTTTCAAAAACATACCGGTTTTTACGGACCAAGATACGGGAATGTTAATTTCAAAACAGTGGAGAAGGGCACTCTTTGGCAATGTGAAATCCAAATGACCCGGACGAGACGTTGTACTTGGGCGCGTGCCAGGCAGATAAAGAAATGAAGCGAAATAGGGAAAAGAAATCAATATAAATATTTTTAATCATGTGCCTATGAAATCTTCAAACTACTTAAAAAAAATATACGGGAATCCGACAGATGAAAAATATACACCGGGATATGGTGTATTACCCATTATCAAATATATACCTGAAGGCAAGATAGTCTGGTGTCCTTTCGATACGAAGCACAGTGAGTTTGTGCAGAAATTCAAGGATGCCGGTTTCCATGTCGTGTATTCCCATATCTATAACGGACAGGATTTTTTCAACTATGAACCGTCCCAATGGGATATACTCGTATCCAATCCTCCTTTCAGCCGGAAAGTGGAAGTCTTCGAACGCTGTCTGAAACTCGGAAAACCATTCGCCTTGCTGATGTCCAACTATTGGCTGAACAACGTAACACCCTGCCGACTTTTCCAGAATACTGATCTGGAATTACTCATGTTCGATAAACGTATTCAGTTCGGAAAAGGGAAAAACGTACCGTTCAACAGCAGCTATTTCTGCCATAAAATACTTCCGAAACAAATCATATTCGAACAGATAGATGTTACGGACAAATCTCCAAGTTGTATGCAGGATGACATCCCAGATAAGGCAAATATCAATCCGCAAGAGAATAAAGCAATCATGAATTTTCAATTATAACTCTGTATTTCAATGAAAAGGAATTTATTTGGCATTATGCTTCTATCAGGTATTTCCATTTTACCGAAAGCTAACGCACAAACTACCTACGAAGAAATGGAACAACTGACGGTGAACGAACAGATAACAACTGTCATCACGGCATCGGAACCGGTGCGTTTCGTGGATATTTCCACTGACAAGGTGGCGGGCGATCAGCCCATTGACAACATCATTCGCCTAAAGCCCAAGGAAAGCGGACACGAGGATGGTGAAATACTCGCCATCGTCACCATTGTGACGGAACGATACCGCACACAATACGCACTGATTTATACCACAAGGATGAAAGAGGCAGTAACGGATAAGGAGATATTGCTGCAAGAGCGTAATGCGTACAACAATCCGGCAGTCTCAATGTCCGCTGCCGACATGACACATCATGCACGGCGCATCTGGAACTCACCTGCAAAAATCCGCAACGTAGCTACCAAAGCACACCGCATGGTGATGCGTCTGAACAATATCTACTCGGTGGGTGACTACTTCTTCATAGACTTTTCCATCGAGAACAAGACGAACATCCGTTTTGACATTGATGAGATACGGATAAAGCTGACAGACAAGAAACTCGCCAAGGCAACCAACGCACAGACTATCGAACTGACACCTGCCCTGGTTCTGGAATCGGGCAAGACATTCAGACACGGCTATCGGAATGTGATTGTCGTGAAAAAAGATGACCTTTCCCAATGACAAGCTACTGACCATCGAAATGACGGAGAAACAGATTAGTGGCCGTAACATCAGTCTGAACATCGACTATGAGGATATACTGGCGGCAGATTCGTTCCATGCAGATTTATTGGAGGAGGAATGACTATGAAAAAGACAATCATCGTGATAATTACCTGCGTGTGTATCGCTGCAAGTGCAAATGCACAACAAGGTAGCGGACGCCTCTCGCTTGGCACAGGGCTACTCTACAAGAACGGCATGGATATAACGCTCGCCTACGAACACGAAATGAACTATCGCCATACGTGGGAGTTCTTCGTCAACGGCTATCTACAATGGGCAGAGTGCGCTTCGTGCGGGCATATCTGCCCGGAATCATTTTGGCGAAACTACCGCAGCTACGGTTTTGGCGTGGCCTACAAGCCGTGCATGACGCGGGGACGCAACCACTATGGCAGTCTGCGTATCGGAGCTTCAGCCGGAAGCGACATGAATAAGTTCCTCGGTGGCCTGCACTTCGGTTACGAACACAACTATGTGCTACGGGCCGGATGGACACTGTATTGGCAAGTGAAAAGCGATGTGATGATAAAAGGTGCGGACGTGCTGCGAGCAGGTGTCGTGCTGGGTGTGAAACTACCTATAAAATAGGGAAACAAAAAAGAAAGCAATATGATACGAAAGATACATTTGGTGGCAGCGGCAACGGCTGCCGTGCTTTGCGCTGCCTGTGACACGCATATAGACGTACCCGATACAGCAGTTCGTCCAGGACATATCCTCTGCGAGGATGGAACAGCCTTGCCTTACGCACAATATGAACAATCGGGGAAAAAAGCGATAGCGGTTGTCTTCGATACCGAAAAACGCGGAGATACGGAGGGGGACGGTTATGCAGTTTACCTGTGGGACATTGCTCCACAGGCATTCGCCGACAGCCTCGGCATCGCACAAGGCACATCGGCTGACATCATGGGCTTATGATGGCAATGAGAATACATTCGCACTGTATGATACACAAGAAACCGCTTCGCCAATGGCAGAAGCGGTTTTCGACCTATGGCGGTACGGGCAGAGTGCCTATGTACCGTCCGTGGCAGAGATGCGGCTGCTCTACACCATGCGAAAGATAATCAACCCTGTCATCGAACAATGTGGCGGTGAGCCGTTACCACTGGATGAAAACGACTGTTGGTACTGGACATCCACAGAAGTCGAAAGCAACAGACAGCCAAGGCATGGCTCTATTCCATGGGGAGCGGCGCAATGCAGGAAACACCTAAAGTACAGGCGCACAAAGTACGCCCTATAATTACCATAAACGAATAAAAGATAGAAAGATATGAAAGATACGGATATATTTTTCAGCATATGCAATTGATGATATTGGGAATTGTCCTCATGTATAAGTCCATGAAAGGTAATTCATGCCGACAAATACTGGCAAAACTCGCAGATTCCATAGCATCGGATAAAGAAGATATTAATTTCAAATTAAAAGGTTCGGCTACCTTTTGGACGAAATGACTGCCGATAATGAAAAAAATTCAATCTTGAAGCGTCATGCCGACAGACTGGAGGAACTTGTCACGCAATTAGACCGCACACGAAACGAGCTTGAAACAAGTAATCTGTCAATGGCGGATATTAACGGAGAGTTGAAAAGAAGTAATGCCGAACTTGTAAAGAGAGCAACCCAATTACGCAATGAGATACAGCAAGACGAGCTTGTCATCCAAAAGATGCAAGAACGCCTTGATTCTCTCAAAAGAATCAAAGTGGGGCTTGAAATAGCCCTGAATAACATTCAGGCAGAAGAAGTACACTATCTCTCGGAACCGGTATTCAGTTTGGGTATTACCCCATCCATCAAAAGCCATCTTGAATCTCATGGAATATTATATATCGGAGACCTGATTCATCTTAACGAGCAATATCTCATGGAAATCTGGGGTATCGGTCCGGTAACACTTGATAAGATAAAAACAAAACTGAACGAGAATGGTGCATGGTTCGGTATGGATGTAATCAGAGTAGGTAATCATTGGTATCGTAGAAAACAAGGACTAATAACAGACTGACTTATGGAAGAAAGTAAGGAATTGCAAGGGTTCTATAAAATATTCCGCACAGTGGTATATGTGTCCGTGCTGCTGGAGTTCTTTGAATATGCCATTGACCCTGCAATGCTCGACCACTGGGGCGGCATACTGACCGACATTCACGGACGCATCAAACAATGGATGATTTACCACGACGGCAATCTTGTGTACAGCAAAATCGCAACGGTACTGCTTATCTGCATCACTTGTGTCGGAACGCGGAACAAGAAGCATCTGGAGTTCAACGCACGCCGGCAGGTGGTGTATCCATTGACGAGTGGGTTATTGCTGCTCGTACTCTCCGTATGGCTGTTCGGCCATACGATGGAAACAAGGCTTTATACCTTACCTCTGAATATCATTCTCTATATGATTGCCTCCATTGCTGGCGTAGTACTGGTACATATCGCATTAGACAACATTTCAAAGTTCATCAAGGAGGGATTGATGAAAGACCGTTTCAACTTCGAGAATGAAAGTTTTGAACAATGTGAAGAAAAAGTCGAGAATGAATACAGCGTAAATATCCCCATGCGATACTACTATAAGGGTAAATTCCGTAAGGGGTGGATTTCTGTAAGCAACTGCTTTCGAGGAACATGGGTAGTTGGAACACCGGGATCGGGTAAGACTTTCAGTATCATAGAGCCGTTTATCCGACAGCATTCGGCCAAAGGTTTCGCCATGGTGGTGTATGACTACAAGTTTCCTACATTGGCGACCAAGCTCTACTACCATTACAAGAAGAACGAGAAACTGGGCAGAGTACCCCAAGGGTGCAAGTTCAACATGATTAATTTTGTGGATGTGGAGTACAGCCGTCGGGTGAATCCAATTCAGGCAAAGTACATCAACAATCTTGCGGCGGCCAGCGAAACGGCGGAAACATTATTGGAAAGCCTACAAAAGGGTAAGAAAGAGGGAGGCGGCGGAAGCGACCAGTTCTTCCAAACCTCGGCGGTAAACTTCCTTGCCGCTTGTATCTACTTCTTCGTGAATTATGAACGTGAACCCTACGATGCCAACGGCAAGCCTCTATATGCGGAAAGACAGCAAGATCCGCAGACCAAATTCTGGAAACCGACAGGTATCGTGCGCGACCGTGAAGGCGGCAATATCGTGGAACCTGCCTACTGGCTGGGAAAGTATTCGGACATGCCACATATTCTGTCATTCTTGAATGAAAGTTATCAGACGATTTTCGAGGTACTGGAAACTGACAATGAGGTTGCTCCGCTGCTTGGTCCATTCCAGACAGCTTTCAAAAATAAGGCAATGGAACAATTGGAGGGTATGATTGGCACGTTACGTGTTTATACCTCGCGTCTGGCAACCAAAGAGAGCTACTGGATATTCCACCGGGATGGCGATGACTTCGACCTGAAGGTGAGTGACCCGAAGAATCCGAGTTACCTGCTGATTGCAAATGACCCGGAAATGGAATCCATCATCGGTGCATTGAACGCTCTTATCCTAAACCGTCTCGTTACCCGTGTGAATACCGGGCAGGGGAAAAATATTCCTGTGAGTATTATAGTGGACGAGTTACCGACACTCTACTTTCACAAAATAGACCGTCTGATAGGTACAGCGCGAAGCAATAAGGTGAGTGTAACGCTCGGCTTTCAGGAACTACCGCAACTGGAAGCCGATTATGGTAAGGTAGGTATGCAAAAGATCATTACGACGGTAGGTAATGTGGTAAGCGGCTCGGCACGTGCCAAAGAAACGCTGGAATGGTTGTCCAATGACATCTTCGGCAAGGTGGTCCAGGTCAAAAAAGGCGTGACTATTGACCGGGACAAAACAAGTATCAATCTCAATGAGAATATGGATAACCTTGTGCCTGCCTCGAAAATCTCGGATATGGCAACCGGATGGATATGCGGTCAGACGGCACGGGACTTTGTGAAGACGAAAACAGGTATGGGCGGTTCAATGAATATTCAAGAATCGGAAGAGTTCAAGACTACAAAGTTCTTCTGCAAAACAGATTTTGATATGGCAGAAATCAAGAAAGAAGAAGCGGCGTATGTGCCGCTGCCGAAGTTCTACACTTTCAAGTCGAGAGAGGAACGGGAGCGCATCCTATATAAAAACTTCGTACAAGTGGGGCAAGATGTGAAAGAGATGATAAAAGACGTTCAAAATAAGCGCAACGCGAAATAAAAATCCGGCTGTCTGACATATAATGTAAATAAAAACAACAAAAACCGTCAGTACAATCGTACTGGCGGTTTACTACTAACTAATCTCTTCTTCTGGTTTATCAGGTGAGCTACCTGCTTAATAATTGGGTGAGTTGCTGATGGCAATTTTTTCGTATTCCTCTTTGTCAGTACCGCATTCAATTGCCCTGTCAATGACATCCCCTAACTCGTTGTAACAAACTTCTTCATTGACACACTCTGCATCTTTGCCTTTCAACAGATATACCTCATAATAGTCCGACCCATTAAGTGCAATAATGACGTATCCGGTGTGTAACAGTCCGTTTACTTTGATACGAAGTGCAGGCAGGTCTTTGAAGATGGTGGCTGCAAACTCTGCGATACCCCATGACATGAGGACGGGCATAGGGGTAAGTCCTATCAACTGCTCTTGAATGGTCTGTGCTATTTGTATTACATACTCTTTTTCCATAACTATGCTATTTTTAAGATGATTATTGTTTTTTTATTCGAACCATTCCGGGTTGTCCTTTTTCAGTTCGGCAACCAATTCTACGTCTGTCAGTCGCAGGTTTGCCATGTCGGTAAAGAAGAAAACCTCGTCATAGATTCTTTCGGCTTCCTTGCTTGCGAAGCCTTCGTTTTCATCGTTGAAACTACCGGGCTGAAGGGCATCAAGCAAGGTAATCGAGCCGATAAGGAGTTCTTCACCCTCGTTGGATTCCACCACACGGCAAGGATAGTTATTGCCGCCAAATTGTACTTCTTGTGTTTTCATACGCTTGTTATTTTAATGGGATATGCTTTCCATTTGTCTTGAGGTATTCCATAAGACACTTTGCTTCTTCATGTGACGCACGATTGCGGTCATCATAGCGACGTGTCTCATCCGCCATCACAATGATGCACTCCTTAAACAATCTATAGAGGCTCTGTTGCAGTGTGGGGTGCATATCAGGTATAGCGGCTGCAAAACGCTTGGGATTGAAACTAAAACTATTCACTGCCATTTCCCATTCTTTGGCAAGTTTGTACTCTTTGCTTTCTTTGATGTTGTCCATTGTCATGAAATTTTAATGATTTATTTTTCTTCCCTCTGTTCGGTTCTATATTCTGTCTGAACCGCTTGGGATTTACAGATGCTTTACAGGACTGACGAACAAGCTACTTCCAACGCTTTTTTTGGAAAATTACTCTTTCACAGAAAGGAAGAATTTTATAAAAAATGCACTTCAAAAGCGATGGAATCAAGCGCGGCAGTCCACCTTCGCGTCTGGAAAACCAACCGGCGAGGACAGGAAGGAACTGGAGAAGGAATAAGATGGAAAAGATAAAAAGGAGGAAACTGATAGGTATAAATGAAAGACGGGTGGCGGCGGGGTATCGGGAGGTAGCTATAAATGGGATAGAAAAGGCATAATCGCGCGGATGGCGGGTTTGCCCGGCAGACGCGCCGCCCGACAACGGTTTGGAGCAGTTGTCCGTGAACATCTTCACCTTAATCTAATTACAAATTAGGAACGAATAGAGGACAGATTACTCCACCCTCTATTCGTTGGTTACTGATTATGGTTAAGCTGCAATATCTTCCTCTTGTGGCTGTTCTTCGGTCTGCATCCCTACTTCGGATTGCTGTTTGTCAGATTGCTCCGCTTCCTGCTTTGCTTGTTCCTGCACCAAAAGAACGGCTTTTTTCTCTTCGATACGTTGGTGACGCTTCTCATACACTTCATTATGTCCGTTCTTGATGTCTGCCAACAGGTCGGGCATATGTTTTTGTGCGAAGTCAAGCAAGAGGGATGCAATGGCATTGTTGCCGTATGCGTTCTTGAAATTAGCAATTAGAAAATCCCTGCGAATAATCGCTTTCTGCTTGCTCGTGAGGTTGGCAATGATGTTTATCTTTTCTTCATCTGTAAGGTAGGAATAAGGCGTTTTTTCCTCGATACCTACCGCTTCGAAATGCTCTTTGCGGAGGGATGATAGCAAGAAGAAATAAATCATCTTGTCCTCGTCTTGCCCAAACTTGCAATCGGACATATCAACCTCCAAAATCTGTTTTTTTGTGTCCTCTACAGTCTTTTCAAGGGCAATTTCCTTGTTGCGTTTGTCTTGCTTTTCCAACTTCTCTACCGGTGAAAGCGTCTGCTCCTGTTTTGTGTCATTGGTAGTACAGGTAACTTTCGGAACATAACAGAGTACGATGTCCTTGCTCTCAATACGGAAATAAAGGATGATTTCACCTGCTTCACTTCGGGTACGGATTTCTTCGCATTCTTCCGTGTAATCGTTCAAATCCTGTTCGAACTCGCTCTGTGCCTGTTCGTATTCTTCGGTGGTGTCGTACTCATCTTTTCGGGGTGCTTCGGGCTGTTCGGGATATGCCTTTGCATAATAGTTAAGGCTTTCCACTTCGTAACCCATGGCGGTAAGACGTTCTACTACGGCTTCATTGCTGTTGAAACTTTCATAGCAGAGGGATACCTCAGGGCGTTCTTCCATAAGGCGCACGGCTTTCTCCGTGAGATATGCTGCATTCATTTCAGCAAGGCAAGTACGATTGGCGCAATTTCCGCAACCACCCTCGCAAAATAACATCATATTATTTGTATTGTGAGGACACGACAGACAGAGGGTCTTGTCAAATGCGTATCGCTCCAAGTCGGTGGTATATTGCCGTTCGATGTTCCGTGCAACATCAGAGGCTTTCATTCCTCGCCAACTATTGTACTGCACCCCCTCTTTAAGATGCTTGTTGTACACCTCTTTCTGAATATCTTCCCCATAACGGCAAATTTCGCTCGCTACGCTGATTGTGATTTCGTCCTGTTCCAAAAGCTGTGCGATTTCGGGCATTAAGGAAACGAATTTAAGGCGTGTGCGGATATAGCTTTCGTTTTTACCGAACTGCACCGCCAAAGACTGCACATCGTGGCGACCACTATCAATGAGCTTTTGGTAGGCATTTGCTTCCTCTATCGGGGTAACATCCTTGCGCTGGAGGTTTTCAGTTACCGCCATTTCTTCGGCAACTTCGTCTGAAATTTCCATAACGACAGCCGGAATGTCTTCCAATCCTGCCATGAGGGAGGCACGATATCGGCGTTCTCCAAAAACAATCTCAAAGCGGTTGTCTTCTATTGGGCGTACTCCAATAGGCTGTAACACACCCTGCTGACGAATACTCTCGGAAAGTTCTGCAAGGCTCGCTTCGTCAAAATTCTTACGTGGGTTGTAATTGCTCGGCTGCACGTTTGCCAATGCTACCATTGTGATGTTTTCTCTACTGATTGAATTGCTGTTGCTTCCATAATCATAAAAATTTAATTGGTTTTAATATTTAATTTTTTATTTTCCCTTTGTTCGGTTCTCTTTTCTGCCTGAACCGCTTGGGATTTACAGATGCTTTACAAGGACTGACGAATAAGCGATTTCCGACGCTTTTTCCGGAAAATTACTCTTTCGCAGAAAGGAAGAATTTTATAGGAAATGCACTTCAAAGCGACGGAATCAAGCGCGGCAGTCCACCTTTGCGTCTGGAAAACCAACCGGTGATGGCAGGAATGGACCGGATGAGTGGCATTAAAAGAATATAGAAAAGGAAGAATACGCTGAAAGGCGGATGGTAAAACGGATGGAACTATAAAGGGATGATTAACGATACAACGGGACAAGCGGAAGGACGTAAGACCAGACGGTGTAAAACAGGAATGGAACTTACCAGATAAAAATCCTTTGAGCCATTTCGCTAAATAAATCTGTATCAATTGCCTGTTTTACCAGAAATTTGCATTATTTTTGCAGTAACGAAACAGCCGTTTCGGAAACAGCCGTTTCGGAAACAGCAATAAAAAAGGATAAGGATATGAGATTTTTTGACAGGACAGAAGAAATAGCCTCTCTTCGCAAGATTCGCGAAATGGCCAAAAACAATGCTCAGTTTACAGTGGTAACGGGACGTCGCCGTATCGGTAAGACATCACTCGTGTGGAAGGCATACGAGGACGAACCGATTCTCTATTTCTTTGTTGCCCGGAAAGCCGAAGGCGATTTGTGTGAGGACTACCGGCTTGAAATAGAGAACAAGTTGGGAGTCCCAACCATGGGGCGGGCCGAACACTTTACCGATGTGTTCGAGTACCTGATGAAACTTTCGGCAGAACGTCCCATCACACTCTTTATCGACGAGTTCCAGGAGTTTTTCCGTGTGAACAAATCGGTGTTCAGCGATATGCAGCGCATCTGGGATCTATACAGCCCGAAGTCCCGTATTAACCTGATTGTCTGTGGTTCGATTTATTCCATGATGACAAAGATATTCAAGGATAAGAAAGAGCCGTTGTATAACCGGCAGTCGCGCTTTATGACTGTGCGTCCGTTTACCCCAACTGTTCTGAAAGATATTCTTTCGGAATACAACCCCGGCTACACGGCGGAAGATCTGCTGGCATTGTACGCTTTCACGGGCGGTGTGGCGAAGTATGTACAACTACTCGTGGATGCAGGAGCAACAACCAAAACGACTATGCTCGACCAGATTATAAAGGCCGACTCCATATTTTTGGGCGAGGGTAAAGCGATTCTTATCGAAGAGTTCGGCAAGGATTACGGAATCTATTTCTCCATACTATCGGCCATTGCACGAGGAAAAACATCCCGTTCGGAAATTGAAAACGTGGTAGGCAAGGAAATCGGCGGTTATCTTACCAAGCTGGAAAAAGAATACGAAATCATATCGAAGAAGCAACCGCTGTTCGAGAAGAGTTCCGCCAAGAATGTCCGGTATGTCATCGAGGATAATTTTTTCACGTTCTGGTTCCGCTTCATCTACAAGTACAGCTATATGCTGGAGATAGAGAACTATGGAAGTGTGAAGATGATTATAGGTCGGGATTATGAAACTTTCAGCGGTCTGATGCTTGAACGTTACTTTAAGCGTGTACTGATAGAACGGCAAGTCTATACGCGTATCGGAGGCTGGTGGGACCGCAAGGGTGAGAACGAAATAGACATAGTAGCTGAAAACGAACTGGACGATACGGCGACATTTTTCGAAGTCAAACGCAAGGCCGAAAATATCGACATGGAAAAACTGGAAGCGAAAGCAGCCGCTTTCATGCGTGCAACGGGAGAGTTCAAAGGTTATTCCCTGTCATACAAAGGGTTGTCAATGACTGATATGTAGCAATACATATCGGCATAACGTACTAACAGAAGTCACAGATTTAAAAGAACGGTAAGCGAGGAACATACCCTCACTTACCGTTTTTTTCCAAATACTCCTTCATCGCCTCATTTACAATGTCTCTCAATGACATATTCTTCTCAATAGCAAGGAATTTCATACGCGTATGAACACTCTTGTCGATAACGAAATTGCAATGTACCGCAGGCTCTTTTTCAGTTTTAAGTGGTGTGGCTTCCTTCTTTTGCGGAGATTTCTTCGTGGATGACAGCAATCCGTCCAGTCCGCTTTTCATACTGTCTTTCAATAAATCACTCTTGCCCATATTGTCTTATTTTAATTTCAAAACCTCTTGTGCTAAAGCCATATAATCTTTGGCTCCATTGCAGTTCTTATTGTACTCAAAGACGTTCTTTCCCTTTATAGGAGCTTCGGCCAGTGCCACATTGTCCCGTACAAGCGTTTTGAACACTTTGTCACAGAAAGAGTCATTGATAATTTCAGCTACGCTCTTGTTGAGTGTCTTGCGCTTGTCAAACTGGGTAATAACAATGCCACCAATACTCAGGTTCGGGTTCAGGCGTTCCTTGACAATCTCAATTACGCTTGTAATCTTCGCCATTCCGCGCATGGCGAGGAATTGTGCCTGCACCGGAATAATCAGAAAGTCCGCTGTGGTAAGGGCATTGAGTGTCAGCAAGCCCAGTGAAGGTGGACAATCAATCAGGATGTAGTCAAACTTCCGACTGTCAAGCAACTTCGTAATCAGACCTTTCAGTATCAACTCACGTCCCGGCTCGTTTATCAGTTCGGATTCTGCCGCCGACAGGTCGAGACAGGACGGCACAACAGCAAGTCCGTTCTCCAGTTCGATAACCGGTAAGGGATATTCACCTCTCATTGCCCCATACACCGTTTGTTCTTCCTCAATGGAGAGACCACACGATTCTGTAAGATTTGCTTGCCCGTCCATGTCGATAGCCAGTACACGCTTTTTCTTCTGTCGCAAAGCAGCGGCAAGATTGATGGTGGTAGTTGTCTTGCCAACCCCACCCTTATGATTCAAAACAGCTATAATTTTTGTCATAATTTGATGTCTTTATATGCGATACAAAGATAATACTATTCTTAGTAAATACTATAATTAGTATATACTATTTTACTAAAAAGAGTATTTTAGTATTTACTACTATACTAAAATACTAATAGACTAAATGTAGTAAATACTACTTTCAGCAATAGGTAACTCACTAACTTCCTACTTTACTATAATTAGTAAATACTACATTTAGTATTTATTGTTGTTCAATACTCTATATGCACATCATCAGAACGGCAAGTCTTCCTTGTCCTCTTGCGGCATAGCTACCGGTGGTACAGGTACATTGCTTGCGGCATCTGTCGGACTCTCTGCTTCTGAAGTTGTACCCTCACGCTTTCCGGTATTGATGAACTCCAATGCGTCTGCCGTAATGGATAGTTGAATCTGACAGTTTTCATCCTTATCCTTCCACAGTGAAGCCGAAAGTGTCCCTTCAATGAGCAATAACCGTCCTTTGGTAAGATATTCGGATAGTCGAATATGGTTCTCTTTCTTACTCCGTACCCTTACCCAAGTAGTGATGCTGTTTCCATGTGAATAGTCATCTACCGCAATATCAAATGCAATGAATGAACCGTGTGCTCCAGTAATAACCTGGCAATCCTTGCCAATGCGACCAATTGTGTGAACGTATAACATAATAAATTCTTTTTGTGGCAGGTGGTTAATCCTACCGTTACCTTAGTTTATAAATATTCTTTATTTCCCTCTGTTTGGCCTGTTTGCGACCTCCGGGATGATTTTTTCTGCATCCAAAGGCGGCAGGAACAATTTGGCAAGGCTGAAGAGGAAAAATACGCTCACCAGCGGAGAGGAAGATTTTTGCGCTTCACTTGCGGCTGAATGCCGGCATTGACACGACTGGGACTGGCGATTACCTTTGCGGAAAAATTCAATCCACGGCAGGTTGCACGGCAGCAGAAAAGCGATAAATAGAAGTATATAAAAAAGGAATAGAAAACGCTAAAGCAGGGAATAATAAAACAGGAGAACGGACATGCAGGACTAAGCTCCAAAGACTACCTTGAAACTGTGAATAGTGATATAGTTATATCATTCCGCAATTTCAAGTCTGTTCGTGTACCCTTTGAAAAATAACTTGACGCACTTTATGTAACGCGCTACACAAAGCGTGTCAGATTTTTCTTGTAGCAGCCTATCAGTCCTTATACAGAGGGATATAGAAAAAAATTATAAAAGTAACCGACAATAGCTAACGTCAAATACCCCTTGCTCCAATGGCCTGATTAGACTATTAAGTCCATAATCACTTATATGTTCATGGATACACACGACGGCTATACAGATAATGACCGCTATTAATACAAAGTATCCGGATAGGGATTTACGCAGCAATGGAGTTTTGCGAATATTTTATGGTATTCTACTTATTAATATGATATGTACTATAAATAAAATTTTTAGCTTTCCTTTGAAAGTTCTCGTGAATTTCTATGGCTATTTGAAAGTAACATTTTTAAGTCATTTTTATTGATGCCCATGTATTTACATATTTTAAACTCACTTATGCCGTCTGATAACATTTCTTGAGCTGCTTTTCTATTCCTTTCATACGCTTCCAGTTTGTCAAAAATGGCATCTGTTAGAAAATCTATCCATTCGAAAAAGACCTTTTCCCCTTCTTGAGTACTAAAATCTATTGTACAGGTTTTCGCACACCTCCTATGAAGTATCAGATAATAAATTCCTCCAATCAGATTCGCCATAATAGCTTTAATATTGATTTTCGCCGGTTTAAACAGATTGTCATAAAACGCAATCAAATTTAGATTCATAATATCCCGTGTTTCTGCTGTTCTCTTTGTCGTTTCATTGATAACCGACATTTCATAAAGTAACAACTTTTGCATTACAGTGTTATCAGACAAGTTCCTATAAAGGGTCTTGAATGTTTCCGCAAAAAACTTTTTAGGTCCCAATATGTTCAGGCATGGAAACGTCAATAGCATCATTGATCCAGAAATCATACTGCTTGGCAAGCCTGTCGTAAAGATTGTCCATCGAGCCGTATCTTCTATAAAACACATTAGCTTCTATGTTTGCAGCTTTCATCAATGCACTCAAATTGACATTACCAAAACCGTATTCAGCTACAAGCTTTTCAAGTTCGGATATTACCTCCTTGTCTATTTGTTCATTTGTCCTCCTATTTCGAGCTTTCTTTTCTTTCTGTTTCACTATTATATAGTATGTTATAAAAATAAATCTGCAAAAATCAGTAAAAGGAAATATTTTTATTTTAGCTTTCGATAAACTTCTTCTTTTCTGAATTGACGATAATATCCCAAGGTAGACTGTAAGTATTTATACAGCTATTCCATTCTCTTTTCATTTGTTTTGATATAGAGCAATTGGGTCTGTTGCAAATATACATTTTTATGCTTTACAAACAATAGACAGAATATAAAAACTACGTTTACCAATAAATTGCATTTCAATAATAGACGTATTAATTTACTTATTTATTGCTATATTATAGGAAAATCTCCAATTTGAAAAAAGAGCACTCACTACACGAAGAAAACTTGCTGCACATCTACATTAAATCCCTGATAGTTTCCGGTTGCGATAAGAGAAGTCAATTTAAATGAGACCCTAATGATTTCATATAAAGAAAACTTCATGTTGGATTATTCATGTGAGAATTATAAGAATGAAGAAGCATTATATATCGAAAAATGAAACTCTATTTTTTCTTTGAAAGAGGATGTATTACGTTTTATATTCACTGTGTAATGACATCTAATTATTTTGTTGAGAAGTGTTCTTTTACAAAGAATTTCGAAAAGGATAATACATCATCAAAATCGTAGAACATATTATAAGTTACGGCTACTAAATAATCTGCTTCCACAAAAACAAGACACATAACAGGAGCCTCTGATATAATATCAATAATCGCATAGTCCTGTTTTTTTAATTCTTCTATTTTTGAGGTTATGGGGGCATGGCTCTTTATATTAGATAGAATATTGATTTCTATAGAGTAATATTGTATATTTTTCTTTGATTTATTTGGGACTTTAATGAGATAATGCTTACAACAATATCCGATCTTAGCCAACTCTGTCTGTTCGTTCACATTATTACAAAAAGCGTTTAAAATAGGAGAGATTATGTATTTATGAGACGAGACAAATAAAGCAGTATCTTTGGAATTAGTATCCTCATAGACAATATTATTATTATCCCAACAATAATTGAGATTTTCAAGTACCTTATATGAAAACTTATCAGATATACTATCGCTACAGATTGCAGCAGCATGAAGATATGCACACATACAAAATATAGTACATAGTATATATTTTATGTTACACATAAATCTTATCTCCTTTTTATACTAACTTCTTTATAAAAATTTGCTTTAATATTGGGTGGAGTAGCATATTCAATTTCTATATAAAGTTTTTTATAAAAAACTAATTCAGAAATTGCACTATCCGCATCAACTTGAGTTGACCCCGATAATTCTTTTACTTGATCTTTAAACTCACTAAAACTTCCTATTATTTCAACGCACCCTGCTGCTCCCCATCCAATATGAGTAAGATCTTCAGGACCAGCGTGAATGTAAAAAGTTCCTTTTAGAACTATTGCACCATTATGTTGAGAATATGTATTATGTACTTCATAGGCTTTTTTATATTCTGGCGCAGGCTGCCTATTGAGCTTATGCAAGCCACTATTAACCCATCCAATTGTTTTATAAGAACTAAAATTTGGTGGGTTATAATACGGCATGAAGCGTAATGCTTTCCATGTATATTTTACACTTTGACCTTTATCATCAGTACCTTTGATATAGACATAATATACAGGGACTCCATAGAGCTCTATTTTGCTATTCTTATCCATATCACTGCATGGATAAGATTTTGCATAATAGGTATCCCCAGTTTTTGTACCAGAAATAATAATATCCACATCTCGGAGTTTCATATAAGTAAAGATTTCAATAATAAGACATATAATTTCAGCAACACATGACCCTGATAAATGATTTACAGATGGGCATAGTTATGCCCATCTGTAAATTTAAAATTATTCAATACTATTCTTGATGATATTCGCTTTCCCAAATAGCATCCTCCGGATTATCGCCTTTATGACCGGCAAGCTGTATCACGAAGCTTTTTGCCGGGAAATACGGTGTGATGTGGATGTCAAGAAGCACACGGTCTTTCTGATTCGGGTCTTGTTCAATCTTCATAACCTTGAAGCGTTCGATGAGTTTGTTCGGTCCCATTACACTATCGAGGAATTTCACAACCTGACCACGCAAATCTGCTTCCGTGCGAGTAGTCCAATTTTCAAATGCCCGACGGTTCAGGAAGTCAATCAGTACCTTCGTTATATAGTCGAATACACGAACTACGGAGTAGGTCTGCAAGCCAAGATTATCTCCATTAAATAATGTCTTGGCGGAGAAAGCCATACCTTGCTGTACTCGTTCACCATCGGCACAAGCCCCATACGTTCAAGCTCTGAAATCTCGCTCTTGCGAAGGTCGAAGCGTACACTTTCTACTTCATTAAGTCCACCAAATTTCTTTCCGGCTACTACCTGAGACATTAAGGTGTTGTATATTTTTCCGGCAAGTGAAGAAGATGGCGGAATATAAAGATTTTCTTCTTCTCCAACGCTTTCCTCTCTTTGACGACCAAGCAACCAGTTACAGGTCATAATAGTATTCGATTTGAACACATCTCCACTCGTATGATTGGCATTGAAGAATATATCTACTACATCGTCCGGAGTTTCAAGGTCTTGGAAGTCTGTAACAAGAAAAACCTTGTTCTCGTATGCCATTTTAGACCACTTATCCAAAATGGCATTTGAGCCTATATACCCAGGAACGACAAGCAAGGAGTAGTTGCGACGCAGGTCAAGACGGTCAAAATTCTGTTTGAGTTCGTTGCTAATGTGGTCAGCGAAAATGGTATTGTCCAAATCCTGAAGCTGCTCCATGGTCGCATTGACAATGGTGACATTCTTCACCTTATCACTTTCCGTGTTCTTGTAAAAGAACGCAATAGTGCGATATGCGCTTTCAAGTTCCCGTGTCCTGGCAAGAGCATTCTTCAAGTTATGATTAAGAAGGTTCTCGGCGTTTTCTGCGGTTTCTTTGGCCTTGTCCCGCATTTGTTCGGCAGTGTCATTCTCACGTAAGAGTTTGAGCCATACGCTTAAGCGATTAACCAAGGCCTTACGTTCATTTTCCCACTGTTCATCCGTGAGGAAGATGTTGCGACGGGCCTTTCGTGCCGGATTAAGATTGGAATACCCATCTATGATATTTTTCAAGAAAAGCGAAGCCACCAAATTCTTTGAGTTTGTCTATTGCCGATGCAGATGACTTTTGCGCCTGTTGTGATACGACTTTCTGTGAGGTTGTCGTACTGGCTGTCTGTTGTTGAGTTTCCTGCTTCATCTTAGTAAAAGATTAAAGTTCTACTTTCTTTTGATTTGCCAGAATCTCCTCGATTGATGATTCAATCACGTCCATAATGGCATTTTTGACTTCCGGATTTTCAAGTGCTTTCTGTAAAGCGCGGTTGGAAGTAAGCTGGCGAGTTATTCTGACACCCTGCTCTTTCTCAATGTCAAGTTTACTCAAGAAATCACTCTTCTCTTTAATCTTCTTGGCTCCGAAGTCTCCAAGTCCGGTGAATGTCATGATTTCCTTGATTTCATTACCTTCCGCATCCACGTGGCATAAGTCAACTGTTGGTTCAAAACGTTGGAACACATCTTCAATGGTTTCCAAACCATACACGCTTTCCGGAGCCGCAGGAGCTTCATCTGTCAGTTTTTGAACTATCAAAGTTCGGTTGGAGGGGATTTCCGCGATGGATTCGTTCGCATCGACTTTTACTTCGTTGCCTCCAATTCCATAATTGTAGATTGCCATAGAATTTACTTTTTAATATCATACTTTTTTTATAGCTCTCTTTTGGTTTTGTGACCGTGCGCAATATATGAATTATTTCTGAAACCGTCAAATTTTTAGGAGCATTTTATTGGCATCTAACAAGGAAAAGAGTATATTTGCGAAATAGAATAAAATAAAAGAATAGTATGACTTACCTGAAAATGCCATTACAATTGCAATCGGCTGTTGCCAAGAAATTGCAAAGGTGTTCCTATCAGGAATCGATAGCCCAACACATCATGCTACTGATTCTTTCTCACCATGGGGAAGTTATCGGCCGAGAAGACTTTGGTTCCATGATATGGGACCTTGAGTTCAACCAACTTGTGAAAATCAGCGATTGGGAGGAAGGAGTAAAAAACTCCTTAATAAAAACGATAGAGAAATATGAAAAGAGACTACGGAATGTAGATGTGAACGTCACCCTTTTGGAAATAGAAGAAGAAAATATAGATAAAGTATCTCATATCCGAAGAAAGGCACAAATAACGGTGACCGGAATAATGGATAGAACCAACGAGAAATTCAGTTTTAACACCTCATTATATATAAGCCCTTTATCACAATAATCGAACTATGTCAGACAAGAAACAAATCGCAATAAAGGAACGAATATTAAAGCAGGCTATGGAGTTTTGGGGTGTATCCGATATACGCGATATGGACCCCGTGATAGATTTGCTGCTTGAAGTTTTTGCCCATGAGTCCAACAAGCTGCATCAAGAAATAGATCAGTCCGATTCACGGATACTTCACCGCCTGTCCAGAATACTCATAGGAAACAAATGGTCGCTGCCAAAGCCGGCCCATGCGCTTATGACTATTACCCCCAATCATGGGGAATGTTGCGAACTTGATGCCGAAGATCACTTTTATGCAGAGAAAAACATATTTGGCAAAGGGGATATTCAAGTCTTTATAACCCCTTTGTTTTCCTATAAACTGGTTGATGCAAAAGTCAAAGCAATCGCATACAACGATAGTATAAGGCATTCAACCGATAGCTTTAGCACTCCAACACGCTTCCTTGGCCCTAAAAACCGGATAGCGGATTATTGCGTCTGGGTCGGGCTGGATGTGTCTAAAGAAGTCCTGCAAAAAATGGACTCTGTAATGTTTTGTATCAAGCCTTCCGATATGGGGTTGCTTCCGTTTATGAATATGGCTTTCTTCTATGACTGCACAGGAAACCGATTGAATGCAAAAACAGGCCTTCATGTTGAAGATCCATATAGTAATGCGCACTACTTTGATGAAATCCGCGATTTTTATAGTGACCTATATTTTAATGTGGGTATAAAAGATGCTTCCAAAGAGAAACATACCTACCGAGAAATGTTTCCCGGTTATGTGGCCGACTGCGAGGTCCCGGATGACTCTGAGAATCTCTTTTGGGTCAAGATAGTCTTTCCTGAAATATTCACGAAAGAAAGTCTTGAAAATCTGGAAGTATATTTGAACACATTTCCGGTTGTAAACAGACAAATCGTTTACAAACAGCATAATTTCCGTTCCACCGGACGAATTATACCCCTGAAATGTCCGGGCCGTACACAATTCTTGAACATACGCTCGTTTCAAGACAACAAAGGCCGGGAATATGTAAACCGACTGAACCAGTATGAGGAAAATCCGACAGGTATATTCAGCCTGTATTTTGGCGACCTTGAACGATTTGATTCGGACAGTGCCCGCTCATTAATTTCAAAAGTGTTACAATTAATGAAAGAAGACGGGAGTGCTTTTGCTTCAATGAATCCGGATGCACTTTCGACGCAGCTCAAAGAGTTGTTCAACAAGATAAATGATATAGAGAAAGGATTGGAGGCCACGCTAAAAGGAGATAACAAAATAAAGGCCTTTGTTTTAAGTGTCCCACAAAAGGATGCGACCAATGCCGAGATAAAATATTGGGTGACTTCCGGATCTCTGGCGAACGGTTTCAATGAACGCACACTGATACAGCAATTCAACATAGAAAAATATGACGCTTCAGGCATCATGTTGCGCACTTGTATGCAAGGAGGAACAACGCATGATAGCGAACAGGAACTTATTAATAGTTTAAGGTATGGTCTGTTGTCCCGGGAACGGATTATATCTAAAGAAGACATCAAAAGCTACTTGTTTCACAAGCTGGGAAAACATGTTGAATCAGTCGAAGTCGGTAATGGCGTAGCTATATCTCCTGACAGCAAAAAAGGATTAATCAGAGTGACAGAGGTCAAGATAAAACTTGGACAATTTGATAAAGATGAAATTCCCAATCTGGAAGAATTGGCCCATTATCTTGAAAAAGATTTGACTGAACGCTCTGTATGTAATTCAAACTATAAAATCAAATTCGTATGAATGATAGCAATTATAGTCCAAGTTTGGTGTCTGCCCTTAAGATAGCAAGAGGAATGGCACTTCAAGACAAGCATAACACGTTCGGCGTGTCACATCTTGTCATGGCCATGTTTGCAGAAAACACGGGTCTAAAAGAAATTTTATCCTCGATGCAGAAGGATGTCGGCTACATAATGGAATGGTTTGACACCCACCGCGAAATGTATAGGTCCAGTGGCACTTCCACAGAAGAAGTGGAGCCTGACGAAGAAGTGTCAAAAGTCTTGGATGAGTCCGAACGGTCTAAAATTAAATTAGGAGCGGATTCCATAGACTCCATCTGTGTGTTTACCGCCATATTGCGTGAAGGTGTCGTATATTCGCATCAGCAGATAGAGATACTGGATGTTTCGGAAGATGACATATTGTCCCACTACAATGCCCTTACCCCGTTGCATTCTTATCAAGGAGAGGAAATGCAGATAACAGCAAGCGTTCCTTATGCCGACAACCTAAAAAAGCAAGAAACCATCAATGCCGGTGGCTTTGTCGTCGGTAGGGAAAAAGAGGTCCGTACTATTTTAGAATGCCTCGAACGCTCAGAGAACAAGGGCATACTGATTGTCGGTGAATCCGGTATCGGGAAGAGTTCCATCATCAACGCCTTTGTCAAAGATATCTGTGAGAATGAAGACGAGATGTTAAAGCAAATATCTATTGTCGGACTCAATACGGCAAAACTGCTCGCATCAACCTCGTCTGAAACGGAGATAGCACAAAAAGTTGTCAATCTGATGCACAAGCTCAACCAATTGGAACAAGCTGTGCTGGTGATTGATGATTTACAGGTCCTTTTGGAGAACAGCGTATCAGGCAAAGCATCCACACTCATCAACATATTAAGTGCACAAATCAGCGAGGGAGCCGCAAATCTTGTTCTCACACTCACGAACGATTCTTACCGGAAGACATCGAAAAGCATCCGATAGAAGGGCGTCTTGATATCATAAAGATTGAAGAACTGGATACGGCTACACTTGAAAGTGCCATACAATTACATGAAAAAAAGGATTGAAAACTATTACGAGCTGAGAATTTCAGATGCGTGTAATGAACATCAATCGCACTCTCCAAACGATATTTTAAGGAACGCAGCCTGCCATCTGCCGCCATCGACCTGCTTGACAGAACCGCTGCTGCCGTCCGGCTATGCAATAAGAATGCACGAGCCAGTGTTTCTGATTGGAAGCGGAATTTTGAGGAAATAAAGAGTCTCGACGAAAAAAATATCTGAAGGGCCGCTTTACTTACTATACCGTTCTGTATTCAGCAAAATCAGTGTCGTATTGACCACCAAACTGTCAGACAACTATGTATGGGATAAAGAAGATGACATCGCGATAAAAGCAGGACGTTTGTCGGGCATCATCAAAGAATTAAAGGCACTATCCGACCAGTCTATTGAAGAGATACGCTCTTCGGAAATAGAGGCGATTGTAGCGGAGTGCACCAATATACCTATCGGAAAAATACAAGCCCGCGAGAAGGACCGACTTTTGAGCATCGAGAGCAAATTGCAAGAACGGGTCAAAGGACAGAACCGGGCTATTACGACTTTATCAGATGCCATTATAGAATCACGCAGCGGACTGAGTGACCCCAAGAAGCCTATAGGTTCATTCTTCTTCCTTGGCCCTACCGGAACGGGAAAAACAGAACTCACAAAATCACTGGCCGAGTTACTGTTTGATGACGAATCAGCCATGATCAGATTTGACATGTCCGAGTTCAAGGAAGAACATTCGGCTGCATTGCTGTATGGTGCACCTCCGGGATATGTAGGATATGAGGAAGGTGGTTTACTGGTCACTCAAATCAGACAGAAACCTTATTCGGTAGTGTTATTCGATGAGATTGAGAAAGCCCATAGCAGCGTTTATGATGTTTTCCTGCAAATGATGGATGAAGGCAAAATACATGATAAACTGGGCCGGGAAGGAGATTTTTCAAATTCCATAATCATTTTCACATCCAATATCGGAAGCCAGTGGATTGTGGAACAAATACAATCCGGACATACTCCTGATTCCGGAAAGCTCATCGAGGTTATGGCACAGTATTTCCGACCTGAATTTTTGGGACGTCTCACCGAGGTGGTTCCGTTTGCGCCAATAGATGAAAATGTCGCCAAACAGATATTCAACCTCCATTTTGGAAGATTGCAAGAACAACTGATGAAACAGAAAAACATCCAGTTGAATTTGTCGGATGAAGCATTGCAACATCTGGCAAACAAAGGGTATTCTCCCAAATACGGCGCACGTCCGATAGCAGGAGTCATAAGAACTTATATCAAGAAGTCCGTATCTCGTCTGATTGTCTCTGAGCAAATCAAGTCGGGTGACAACATCGTCATAAACTATCGAAACGGTGAACTGATATGGGAACAATGTTAGCGCAAAAGAAACCCTTGGAAAGCATCCAACGAAGTCAGGCAATAAATTTTGTCGCAGAAATCTTTTATGATGAACTTCAATTTATTCTTGACCGGCGGCTGTTGGACCATACTATGGTTAATTGCCATGGTATGAACAGTCGTGTGAAATCCAGAGATGTATTAAGTGTTTCGGTACAGCATATCGCGGCGACAAATGCCGACAAAGAATATATATTGCTGAATCTGGCAAGAAACAGCATCTATCATCAATTGCCGGAATTACTATTTCATCCATTGGTGCTTAGCACACCGGGCATGAGCAACAAGGAGATAGTTGAAGCCATCCGAGCCAATGAAAAACAGGATAAAGAGCTTATACAATTCTTTGCACCCTTTGATACAGAGTTTTTCAAAGAAAAGGTCCGTATCAATAACCGCCATCTGAATTTCTTTTCAGACCCGGACTCCAAGAAGAACTTCATCAAGATGATTGAAGTAATGGAAAATGTCGAACTATCCATTACTTCCCATCAGAAATATAAGCTGTTCCTATTCCTCTGCAATGCAGAACGGTATAAAGAGAACCTGCCTGCTATCGAGCAACTGCTTCTTATCGTTTTGGGATTGAAGGTGAAACTGCGACTGGAAGTCCATGAGATTGATGAAACGGTTTACCTTTCCGTCGGTTCCGGATGTGTCGGACAGACATTAGGCCTTAATGGTCTAATGATAAGCGAAACCGATGATTTGACGGCGACAATCATCCTTGATACTCCGACAGATGACTATGAGGAGGTAAAAACGCATCTATCCAATGTCCGCCGGATACTTGAATTTTTCATCCTTTCAACAAGAAATATCGAAGTTGATTATCTGGTACGTGGAGAAACGGATTTTATACTCGGAGAAAACCGATTAGGATATAATATGAACTTATGAAAAATCTAATAATATGAAGATATTGCTATATTTCTTTGCACGTTATTTATTGGCTCCATTATTTGTAGCCGTGATGATATTTGTCTTGACCGGAATAAAAACGATCAAGAGCAAACTTAGCCTGAAGAAATTAATCATATTCATTCTTCTGGCTTCCATTGCCGTTGCTTTACCCAGCCTGTTCGGTTTCCTAAAAAACGAATACGTCTGGGGAGGCTTGACATTCACGATATTGTCCTATATCCTCCTTGGAGCATTGTTCTGCAAACTGTCAACCTCCGATTTGTTCGGAGCAATCGGTATTGGCAGTTCCCGAACAGCGGTCATTCTCACTCTAACCACAATATGCGCTTTAGGCGGATGGTGCTACTATCTACTGTTTGAACTGATAAGCAAGCTACCTTATTCGCTATGGAACACAACAAATATCCTGTGGTTTGCAATCCCATATCTGATTATGTACAGCAGAACCCTGTTCCTGGACATCCCGCACCCGATATATACCCCATGGGAATTGAGCTATGGTACCTTTGACCGGAAATATTGGGACAACATAGACAACTTCGGCTTCCGAACGGTCAAAGTCAAAATCAAACGGAATATAAAAGACCCGACATACGCTTCGTTGGTTGTCCGCCTGCCCAATGAAATATCTCTTGGGAATTGGTTCAATTGGGTTATCGAAGACCAAAACAGGCGTTTCCCCCAAAACAAGATTGAAACAGAGAAGGAAGATATGCAAATCGGATGGATGTTCTATACCTCAAAATGGTTTAACTTCCCGTTGTTCATAAGAATACTTGACCCCACTCTGACGAGTGAGGGCAATAAGATTAAGAATAATCAAACGATATATATCCGACGTGTACAAGTAGAAACAAAAACATCATAATATATGAAACACTAACATATTTGCCTGTAAACTGGGTCAATGGTCTGAAGCTGACCAGCCAGCATTTCTTTGCAAACCAATATTGCCAAACGGAAGCTCTCAACCGCGAAGCAGGAAGGAGTCTGACCAGTTATAACTATGGTCTTGGAGAGGTCCTTGAAGGGATAGGTGACAATCTTGAAATAGAGATTTCAGGTGATACCATGTCCACTCTCTGTGTCCGCCTGAAAAGCTGCAACGCTATCACCAAAGGCGGTCTGCCCATCGTTTATTACGACGGTTTATACGGGGATGAGAAACCCTGTGCAACCATTTCAGAATCCGGTCTGCAAGCCGAGGACAGCGAGTATATGGTACTAATATCCGTAGATCCGTATCACTTGATACCTGTCGGTGAACCGGACCCGGAAGAGGTGCCTTTGCATCACCCGTATGTCTTGCCGAGCATAAAACTCCATATCGTTCCCAAAAACCAAGTCAACAAATCTTTCTACAGCCAGAATTTTTTGCTGGTGGCAGAGGTATGCAGACAAGGGAATACCTATAAAATCAATCATCAATATATTCCACCGGTACAACATTCCGCTTGCCACGATGGGATTAAAACATTCATTTCCCAATTGGCACGTACCCTACAGTCGATAAAAGAAGACGTGAAACTCATTTACAGCAGGAATGTTGCTGACAAGCGTAGAGATACGCTTGCCAATAATACATTTGAGCTGTGTAAGGCTTTCTCGGCCTTTTACAACTCAAGAATCTTCTTTATCGAACAAATCGCCTTAGAGCAACCGCCGATATATCTTGTGCAGGCCGTGAATGAGCTTGCAAACGGCCTGAACTCCGCTCTTCAAAGTCTTTCCGAAACGGAAAGAGAACAATTGCTCCAATATTTCTATGAGTGGACCAATGTCACACCCTCTGAATTTATCACGAAGATAGAGAGCCTAACCAAGCTTATGTATGACCATACCAATATAAACCAGTCATTGCAGACGGCAGGGGCATTTGTGACACTGCTCAGCAATATGTTCCACAAAATGAGTGAACTGGAATACATCGGAATGGTTCGTGAGAATATTATAGTAGGAGACGAAAGTCACGAAACAATAGAGGCTCAAAAGAAACGATCATGGTCGTTTATAGGTTGAGCGATTAAATCATAGCAAGTATGGAAGCAGAAAACAAAATAGCTCGTTTGAAAGCGAAACTCCGATTTACTTTGGTATTCGCTATCGCACTGATTGTTACCACAACCGGAGGTATCGTAACGATTGTAACTGCACAAAAGGGAATATCCCTTCTTGAAAGCAAGAAGGCCGAATATGACAATGTGTTCAAGAAACAGGCAGAACTTAACTTCCAGATAGAAGAATTGTTCCGGGACTTGAACAATCTGAAGACCAAGCGGCGAAATTCGAGTGAACACAAGCACATGCAAAAATTGATAACCAAAAAACGGTTATTAATGGAAAATGACATTGCGATGCAGGCCGATAAAAGCAAGTACGAAGTGTATAAAGCTATGCTTGAACAGATCCGTGTCATCCAATCATCAATGGATGACCTTGACCGCGAAAGCAAAAAGCGTGAAAGCAACATGGAGCAACTTGAAAAGTGTAGAATCAAATATCAGGAATTAACCAAGAATAAACTGACGAAGCCATGACAAAAGACGAAATGCTATGGGGAAACATCCGTTTCCTCCTGCTGCTGATTTTCTCAGTAGCCGCAATTTATATCATACTTTGCCGGTATATACTCAACGTACCGACAGAGGACAGTTCGGAGTTGATAAACGAAATCAACCATTCCGAACGCATTTTTGAAATCCAGCATACACATATGCAGCAAGCGCAGAACATCTGGAATGAGATTGACTCTCTGGACTTCAACATTCATCAGGTACAAAAGATGGACGAGGTGAAGGATGGGATTTACCAATTGCAGCATATATACAAGGAAAACAATATGAATACGAAATTCCTTTTCGGCGTGTTGTCCTCCAGAATGCTTAAATGCCAATTCGACATAAAAGAGGAATTGAACAGTCTGGTACATAACAATGCACTGATTGAACGGGATTTGGAAGAATGTAAAGCCAATTTATAAAACATTCGCGATGGATAATAAGAAAACTATAACAATCATCATATTGGGACTGGTTGCCATGGCAGGTATCCTTTTGTTTTTGTTCCTGCCTTCGAAGTCGCACCTTGCCAATATTGACTTTTATGTGTATGACACCAATGATAATTTTCATTATGAGGTCAATGAGCGGTTGGAGCTATTAGTCAACGATACGGCAGCGATTAAAGGCAAGCGGCTCATATGGGAAATGGGAAACGGTGATACACTGATGAGAAATACGGATGTGTCATACACTTACCGTAAGGCCGGCAAATATCTTATTACTTTGAAAATAGACGGAAAACACTCCGTAAACAAGTATATCAAAGTTATCTCAGGGCTGGAGCATGAGGCCATTGATTCCATACCCCGTATAAATGGAGTGTCAGAGGGTTATCAAGGTGAAGAGCTGGTCTTTTCGGCAGAAGGCTATGGTATGGACACATGGCTATGGGAATTTGGAGAAAGCGGTACTGTGGACGCATACGAGCAGCAAGTCGTGTATTCGTATGATATTCCGGGAGAATACACCATCTCATTACAAACCAATACGACGAAATATCCGGTGAAGCACCGTATAACCATTCTCCCACGCTTTGAAAAAGCAGAGGAACTGGTCACGGTGGATTCGTTGGTACTGGTACAGAATGATATAAAAAACACTTGCAGCCATAGCTGACGCCAAAGTCTCACAAAAGTCGGTCTATTACGAACATACGAATTATATCCGTAACAAATATTTTTGCATTGATGCAGACCAGGTAGTGGTCGTCATCAATGATGAAAAATACAATGACTTCAACGGCTATTGCCAAGGACTGCATTTTCTTGAAAGCAACAGGAAAAAGCGTGTGAGTATTGATGATGTGAAAATTGACGATTTGAATTGCGTCAAGTCCATCCATGTGACACAAAGTTATATTGAAAAATGAAACAACTGAATCTCATACGAAATCTGTTTTCTGTGGCCGTGATGATTACTCTTGCGTGCAACGTATCTGCCCAAGTGTCCATCCGCGACAGAATACAAATAATGGATAGGGATATATTCAATTATCCGGAATTAACAGAAACTCCTGTCAAAACAAAGAAAAGCAAGACAAACAGAATTGTCTATTCGGACAGGACTGGAAATCAAAGTTATGAAGACCCGTATTTCCAGCGTAAGCGGTCTTCACACGGGATTGGCACACCCTATTACATAGTAGGTGAAAAGAACGGAACCTACAAGCTCGTTCAGGCTGACCCAGACATTACAGGCAAGCCCAAGTCGATAATAGGTTTCCTATATAACAGCAAGAGACACTTTAAGGAACCCCGTAAAGTCAATTATGCCGGATGGATACCATCGGAAAATGTACTGATGTACGACCATGCCCGTATCAATCCCCGCAACAACCAGCCGATAAGGTACCGTATAGGCATAAACAGCATTAACAAGCTGTTCGATATCCATCAATTCTTCAATGGAGATACCCTGAAAATATACGGAGAGCCGTTTTTGAAAACAACAACGGATGCGGTAGTTGTCAGCGGAGAGGTTGTTTACCTATACAAGTTAGACAAGAGCGGCAAATCCGCATTGATTTCCAATGTTCCCGCATTATCAGACAGTACCAAACGCTTTTTAGGGTGGGTTCCCGCTGACCTTCTTGCAGAAGTCGGCCAAAATGAGGTGTATCATATTGATTATTCACGATACCGTGATTCTTTGTTGTGTGCTGTCAACCTAATGTATCCCGATACGTTGGCATTACATAATGCGAATATTCAGGGTACGATGTTGTTCAACCTGGATGGAAACCCGGCAGGGCCTATAACGAATGGGAATATCCGGCTGAACTATCCTCTGTCCGTCTGGGACAAGAACTGGAATAAGATCATCAATATCAAAGGCGGAGACATCATGGTTTCCGATGTCCGAAAGATGGAAGCGGAAAACAAAAACGTGAACATACATGTACTGTTCAATGATGCCGACCTGCCTTATCTATCCCCATATATCAATGTGCTACAGAACCTAAAGCTGAAAATGAAGCCCGAATATGACTACACTTCTCGGCAACTTGCATATCCTCCAACGGAGAAAACAGACATTTGGCCCCAACCAAGGACTTTTCAGCCTGGCTCGACTATATCAAACAATCCATTTCTTCCAAGCGGAAAAACGAGCAAGAGGAACAATCATCGTTTTACGGTTTTGGCGGGGCTATCAAACAAATCTCCCGTTATGATAACGAAAGCCGTTTCAGCAACAATGTATTTGTCATTTTAGGGTCAAAGCAAACTTTATCCTTGCACGAGCAACAACTCTCGTGGCTGGCAACCCAACCGGCAAGGCTTCTGTTTGCCCAGATAGACAGAGCGTCAGGCACTTCTTATCAGGACTTCCTATTGCAGGCCAAATCCATTCTGGACAGCCATTCTACGAAATACATAGACCATATATCCAATTATATCGCAGACAGCAGACTGGTAAAGACGGAGCTGTTCAAGAACATAGAAGCTACGGATGCCAACTTATACCTGTATGATGCTCCATACAACAGCCTTACGGTAGGAGGAATCTTATTCCCTAAAGGTAGAAACAGACTGGAAAGCAACGCTTTGGAAACAGCCTTGGATTCCGTATTATGGCAATCTTTCGAGACGGACAGCCTACTGTTGCACTCACTTAAAGATTATGAGCGAAATATAGGTGTCCTAAGAAGCCGTCCCACATCCGAACTGACGCATATATTCCATCATACGGAAAATCCTGACAGTATGAGCCTTGACGATATAGATAGAAACAGCGTGAATGACACCTACTATATAAAGGCCTCCGTAGCGGACAGTATAATGGACGGGTACGAATATGGATATCTACTCGATGACAAGGAAGTGATGGAACTGCTGCAAAGCTACAGGGGACTGCTCCCGGAGTTCTCAGATAACATAGGGAAAAAGGAGCTAAGAGTGCTTCGCAAGCAATTTAACCGGCAAAAGAAAAGCATAAACAGAAGTTTCTATCGAAAAGTATTGCCCAGAAATCCATATTTGGCTCAAATCTTCTATTGTAAGACGGGAGTCATGGCCAATGACAGCCTTTTAAATTCAACAAAGGTGAAGAAACTAAAGAAAAGAAAGGTTGAACTGACGGACTTTAATAGTGGCTATACAGCCCTGATTTCAAAGATGAAGAGACTGGAAGACATGTATCAACGCAACCTTTTCAGACCTGTATTCATCGCCGGCAAGAAATATTATTTTATTCCGAAACAATTAATACTGTAAATAAAATGGAACCAACAAGAGAACAACTACAGGCAGAGATTCTTGAAATCCTATATCAGAAGTGCCTCCAGAAGCCAATATGGGTATCTTGTGCAGAAATATTTTGGAGCATCAGCAACCTCAAGGTATCAGAACGGAGTGTCAAGGACGTTCTTGACTGGCTGGTAAAAAACGACCTTGTAATTTATCAAGCGGATAAATACCAGATTGCCAAGCGCGAATTTATGGATATATCAAGACGTAAGGCTCTTGAGAAAAAAGAGACTGAAGAAAATGCCGAAGTCCGGACAGTGGAGTATGGAACATCCATTCCGCCTCACACGATGAACCATCATCCATGGCTTGAACGAGAGTACCAACAACCTGTCGCGAAATCATCAAACACAATGTTTGCCATCATAGCATTAATAGCCTTTCTGATCAGCGGCACACTTGTTGGCATACTCCTGTTCAACAGCTTCGCAACGGAACGGCGCAATAATGCAGAACTGACATACCTTCCGGACAGCATACAAGTTCCCTCGTTACAGGTAAGCACGCCCGGATATATCCGTGACGCATATACGACCAACCGCAACTTCAAGAACATCCAAACTTCGCTGGATACACAGCAACGGATTAATGCTGAACTTATGGATATCTGCAAGGCACAACAATCCCAGATTTAATATACTGACAACTTGCTCCAAACAACAAGCAGCGGACATCGAACATTTGGAAAAGGAACGGAAGATCTATACATGGATGATTGCCCTTGCACTCCTGGTATTAAGTTCATTGCTCATCTGCCGATACGGGCGTAAGAATTAGGATATACGCAAACATTCAGACTGCATAGTCAATCTGCTAACGGTATCTGCCACTTTCATGCGGTGGATACCGTTTTTCTGCATTCCGGCAGCAGTTTACTTTCCGGCGGTTTCGTCCGTTCCTGATGAAACTTCTTCTACAAGTGTTATTGTACAATGCCAGGAATCAATTTAATAGCGACACATCATCAACGGGGCGTGTTTCTAATCATATAGGACAGTGGCTTTATACACGAACATTAGTTTAAAACGTGTTAAAATGAAAATAACAGCAAAAAAAACGCGCTAAAAAATTTGGAAAAATGAATATAAACACTTATATTTGCTCACATCAAAGATGATGTTTTATTTTCTTCTCTTTTTCCCACAATAAAACTGAGTCATCCGGAGGCTGAGAGGAAATTTCAAAAAATCGTTTTTGAGGTTTTCTCTTTTTTGCATCTATACCGGTTAGGGCGCAAGGACGGAGAAACCGAAGTAAAATAATTAAGTTTAACCCATTAAATCCAAGTATTATGGCATTTAGAGCATCATTGGAACTTAACAACAAGGAATTTGACGTCCTTTATTCAAACTATGAGTTTAGTCAGTAACACGGACCCTAAAGGTATGCCCTCTTCAAGCGTAATTGGGTGGTAGAGTAAAAGCAACCATCGAATCAACAGAAGACACTTCTGTCATCGAAGCGATGTTGAACAGTCCTTTCAAACCTGTAGAAGGAAAGATTATCTACAAAAAAACGGAGGAAGATGCCAAGATGAAGGAGATCCAGTTCAAGAACGCATACATCGTTCACTACTCGGAAACTCTGGACGCGAACAACGATGTGCCTATGACAATCACCATTACGTTCTCCGCTGAAGAAATCATCGTCGGCAGCGCAGCTCTTGACAACCGTTGGCCGAAGAAATAAATCGGCGTACATAGGTAAATCCTAAATCAAAACATTTGTCAGGCCGTCCGACGGACTTCCGCCGGGCGGCTTTGGCAATTTGGATATAAACCGTCAAATATAATGCCGCCATGCTGGAACAAAAAAAGTCACATTGGAAATAGCCGGCATACCCATGCCGTCGTTTGTGCAGTTGATGCTCAAACAGAGCATCAATGAGCATCACTACTTTGAGATAACACTGGATATCCAAGCCATAGAAGCCTATGGTGTGGAAATCCCGGAGGCATCAAAAGACTGGGTTGGGAAAAAAGTAATCATGGACTTCGGCGGCACTGTTTTTGTCGGCGTGGCCACCATGGTGGGACTTCATCGTTCCGGTGGAACACACGGAAATATAAAAGTGACGGGATATTCGTCAACATTCCTACTGGAGTCAGACCACACTTGTGCCTCATGGTGCAACAAATCCTTGTCTGACATCGTTAAGGAACTTACAGACAAGGCAGGAGTGCAAGCTCTTGTCAATCCGGAAACGAAATCGAAGCTGGAATACGAATGCCAGTATGAGGAAACCAACTTCAGATTCATACAACGGCTTGCCCGCCAATATCAGGAATGGCTCTACTACGACGGACAGAACCTTGTATTCGGGAAGCCACAGGCCGGCTCGACGACCAAGCTGACATACGGCGAGGAACTATCCGTGCTCGATGTCTGCTCGCAGACACTTGCCCGACCAATAAAGGGAAGTTCTTACCATTCGGTGAACGACCAGACCTATAACGGCCAATCCCCCGATACCGCAGCCGGACAAAACACATTGGGACAAGCGGCCTTTGACTCGTCATTGGCTTTGTTTACCGCTCCCGCTGTCCAACGGGCGGAGCCGCGCATAACCAATAAGGGTGAACTTGACGCCTATTTCCAACGCAGGCAGCAAAGCGACAGCGCCGCATCCAGTTTCATCACCGGGGAAAGCGATTGCCGCATCCTCACGGTGGGCAGTATCATAGATGTTCATACCGCTATCCATACAGGAATAGGTATCCACGTAAAAAATAGCATCGGCACCTATATCATTACGGAAATAACCCACGTAGCCGGTATGGGTGACAGTTACCAGAACTATTTCACCGCACTTCCGTCCTCTATTCCCACCCTTCCATGCCCGGATGTACCTCTGCCTGTCGCTCATACACAGCAGGCCGTGGTTGTCAGCAACGAGGACCCGAAAAAGTTAGGCCGCGTCCAAGTCAAGATGAACTGGCAGACCGGCCCGATGCAAACCTCGTGGATACGGGTGCTCACTCCCGACGCAGGTACAAGCGACAAAGTGGCCACAAACAGAGGATTTGTATTCATACCCGAAAAGGGAGACCAAGTCATGGTGGCATTCAGATATGATGACCCGAACCGTCCGTTTGTACTTGGCAGCTTATTCCATGGAAAGTCAGGCACCGGTGGCGGCAGTTCAAACAAAACAAAAAGCCTGACTACCCGCAGCGGTTGTACCATAACGCTTGATGATGAAAAAGGAAGCGTTATGATGAAAGATAAGGAAGGCAACAGCTATACGGCAGACGGAGAAGGAAATATCACAATATCTGCCTCTAAAAGCATCACCTTATGTGTTGGAGAAAACAAAATAATGATTGATAGCGAAGGCAATATATCATCTAATGCGGAAAAGGACATAACAGAGTCCGCGGGTGCCAATATTGCGCAATCGGCAGAAAATATTGATTGTACAGCAGGCAGCAATTATAATATCTCCAGTACTGATTTTACAGCAACCGGCAGCAGCAGTGCCACGGTCAGCGGTACAACAAAGGCTACGATAGATTCTTCCGGAACCACAGCCGTAGCCGGAACTATTGTCAAATTGAATTAACAACATATGAGCAACGCCATACAACAAATAGCAGACAAGATGCTCTACCAATGGGAAGATGCAGTCAGGAAACCAGTCAAGTTGATCCGTATCGTCATCAATCCGGGAGACGAAAGTATGCTTGATGCTTTCTATGACTATATGCTTGCCCTTGATAGCGAAGAGGAAGATATGGTGTTCCTCATAGAACTTCCGTTCAGTTCCAGAACCGATTTCTCAAAAGATGTTGTAGGGTATATTGCACAACAAGTAGAATACTGGAATAACTCAAAGAAACCCGAAGATATTGTCTTTGAACGTGTTGATTGGATAGCTGATTATAAGTCGGAAGAAGCGGAAAACGATGCCTCCGTCGCAGTTGCCAACTTCAACAAGCTGACAGAATCCCTTGTAAAAGGGACTGATATGAAATGCAGTTTTGTCTTTAACCTAAAGAACACATACGACTATGACGGATGTCGTGAATGGTTTGAAAAGGCTCTTGCTCTGCCATTCCACAAGCAAATGGTATGGGGGATATCCGACATAAAAGACTATGAACAGTTTGGCAAACTAATGGCCAAACACTCCAATGACGCGGTGTCTATTTATCCGCCAATAGATTTAGACGGTGCAATGGAGCAACTCGCGGAACAAGCGGCGAATGAAGATAAGAGCGACCCGGCAGCCTCGAATTTCAGGCTGGCATTAATCAAACTGATGAACAGTGTGAAAAAAGGGAATGCAGCGCAAACAGAGGAATTTGCGAAGAAATGCCTCGATATCGCTCTCGAAAATGTGAAGAAAGACATTAACTGGATCAGTCAATTTGTAACCGTATATACAATTCTATATACAGACCAGATTTCCCGTAAGGACTACAAGACGGCCATGTACTTTGCCGACAAAGCCGTAGAAGCCGCTGAAATCGGGGAAGAAAAATTAGATCCCTCTTTAGCTTGCCGATTGCTCGGAAACACCTTATTGGGGAAAGCCTCCATCTATGTACGGGAGTCGCTTTGGAAAGAAGCGGCAGAGACGTACTATCGCGGTGCTGAAGCATACTCCAGATGCAACGATTACCTAATGCAAAGTGAAGCATTGAGGCTGTGTGGTTGGTGCCGGGAAAATAATTATGAGAAATCGTTAGCTGCGGAATGTTATGTGGAAGGTTTCAGACTTTCAGACAAACTTTCCATAGACCTGATAAAGAACTCCTCTTATCCTCTCCTGTTATTAAGCCTGTTAAACAGTTCGGCACGCTCCAAGCTGGTCAGTGACGATGAAATAAATGAAGTTCTGACCAAAGTGTTAGGAGATAACTGGGAGAATTATTTGTATGAGTATAAAAGAAATTTAGGAAAATACAATGGAATGGCTGAACAACATATTGCGAAATCTTGAAAGGCTATTCACTAATGCAACCGAATATGCCTATGCGAACCCTAAAGTGGGGTACTTAGTAGTAATCTTTCTGCTATTGGTTTGGCTTGTCGGACTGATATTCGACTGGAAATGGACATACGCCAGACCCGGAAGCTGGGGAGGAAATTTCTTTCTTGACTTATTGGGTCCAACCGGATTCCGATTTTGGCTCGGTGTAATTATTGTGATTGCCATTGTTGCATCTGCCTATTTGTGTTTTCGAGTTAAATAACGATAAAAACTGACAGTTATGGCGGACACAGGCTATTTCGACAGCGTAAGTGCAAACCTAAAGACCGGCGTAGGCGCGCAGGTGAAGGGTATCTCGGAAGGCGTCAAGGCGAACTCCGAGGCCGGTGTGTCACCGTCCGTCAATGCCCTCGACACGGGCGTCAAGGCGGCAGCCGCCATCGGTGGTCTTGCCGACGGCCTGAGCGAAGCCGCCATGCTCCCCGTACTGGGTGCCATGGGCATGAAGGGCATGGCCTGCCTGCCTATCTCCAAGCAGCTCGACCCTGTCATCGGCGTGGACATCCACCTCGTGACGATACCCCCGTCCCCCGTCGTGCCCATGCCTCACCCTTATGTCGGGGTTCTCCTCCGTCCGCAGGACTTCATCGCGGCGGCGGTCTCTTCGTTCATCCCCCCGCCACCGACAGCGGAACAGACGGGCGACGCCGACAGCGCGAAGCTCGCCGAGGTGGGCCACACCGTGCTGACGATGGCCGTCGGGATGCTGGGCGCCACCGTCAAGATAGGCGGCTTCATCCCCCGCGCGGTCGCATCCACCCCCACGCGGAGCATCCCGCACATCCCCATGGGCGCAGGCTGGGCGGCCCCTTCAGCGGCGATACCCAAGAACAACGGCCACGCCTTCATGGGCAGCCTGACGGTACTTGCCGACGGGATGCCCTTCTCGGGCGGCGGCGCGCACCTGCACCTTGACTGCAACGACGTGGGCATACCGAGCGTGCACAAGGTTCCGGGCATGTTCCTGCCCACGGGTGTCATCAACCCGATACCTCCCGCCAGACAGATACTCACCAGCCCGGTTCCCGTCCCCCTCAACCCCATGGCGGCACTCGCCCGCAAATGCACGGGGGCGTTCGGGCGTTTCTACAAGAAAAAGACCAGGAAGCTGGCGGACAGGCTGCACAGCAAGGTCAACAGGACGATAAAGAGCGAATCCCTGAAGAACATGCTCCACAAGGCCATCTGTACGGTCACGGGACACCCCGTGGACGTGGCCAGCGGCACGTTCTTCACCGACGAGGAGGACTTCTGGCTCGACGGCCCGGTGCCCCTGTCATGGGAGCGCACGTGGTACAGCCGCAGCGACTACCGGGGGCCTCTGGGCAACGGGTGGCACCACGCCTACGACATGGGCGTCGTCGCGGACACGGAAGAGGGCACGCTGACGCTCCGCATGAGTGACGGCATCCCGGTGGCTTTCCCCCTGCCTACAGCGGAGGAACCCTCGTTCATCCTCTCCGAGCGCAAGGAGGCCCGTCTGGAACGGGACGGCGGCTACTGCGTGTGGGACATGGCCGAGGACCTCTACTACCGCTTCACACACAAGGAGTACGATTCCGTGCGCCTGCTTGAGAGCGTGACCGACTGCAACGGCCTGGGCATCCGCTTCGACTACACGAAAGAGGGTCTGCTGCGCTCCATCACCGACAGCGCGGGCCGCCGCCTGAGGGTGGAGCACGACACGAGAAGCGGACGCATCCTTGAAATATGCGGCCCGCATCCGGAAGATCCGGAGAAAGAGATTACCCTCGCCTCCTACGAGTACGACGCCGACGGCAACATGACCCTCCAGCGCAACGCGGCGGGCGACGTGATGACATACGGGTATGCCGGAAGGCTCATCGTGAAGGAGACATGGCGCAACGGCCTTGCGTGGTACTTCGAGTACGACGGTACGGGCGTGGGTTCGCGCTGCGTACACACGTGGGGCGACGGCGGCATATACGACCACAAGCTCACGTTCCGGGAGGGAGTGACCGAGGTGCTCGACAGCCACGGAGAGCTGACGGTGTACCACCACCGCGGCGGCCTTGTGTGGAAGAAGGTCGATGCCAACGGCGGGGAACACCTGTGGCGTTACGACGACAGCCGTCGGCTACTTGCACAGACGGACCCGCTCGGTAACAGCACCCTGTACAGATATGACCGCTGGGGGAACTGCACCGACAGCTCCGACCCGTGCGGCGGCAGCGTGTCCGCCGTGTACCCCGCCAAGGGGAACCTGCGCAACCGTCCCGTATCCGTGACCACGCCGGACGGCGGCACGTGGGAGTTCGGCTATGACCGCTCCGGCAATCTGGTGAGCCGCACCAACCCCGAAGGTGCCGTCACGAGGATGACCTACCGCAACGGTGCGGTGGCATCGGTGAAAGACCCCTACGGCGTGGTGACGAAGCTCGCCTATGACCGTTTCCATAACCTCACGGAAGCCTCCGACAGCCGGGGGAACACCTCGCTGTACGGCTACGACCTGCTGGGCAGGTGCGTGAGCGTCACCAACCCCAAGGGTGCGGTGCAGAAAAGGGAATACGACCCCGTGGGCCGCGTGGTGCGCGTGCTCGACTTCGACGGCAACGACATACGCCTGTCCTACGACGGGATAGACAACCTCACGGAATACCGTGACAACGTCCAGCACGTGGAGTACGGCTACTCCGGCATGTGGAAGCTGACAAGGCGCCGCGACCACCGGGGCGTGGTGAACTTCCGCTATGACCGGGAGGAACGCCTGCGCCGTGTGACAAACGAGAGGCTCCAAAGCTACGAGTTCGCCCTCGACGCTGTGGGCAACGTCACCGCCGAGAAGGGCTTCGACGGGGCCGTCCGTCATTACCTGCGTGACAGGGGCGGACGCGTCGTCAGGGAGACGCTGCCATCGGGAACGGAAAGGGAATACGGCTATGACGCCTGCTCGCGCGTGACGCGCGTCTCATACCCCACGGCCGGCGACCCCGACCAGACCTACGCCTACGGGCTGTCCGGCAGGCTGGTGCAGGCATCGAGGGGGGAAAGCACGGTGGAGTTCGCATACAACTCCCTGGGACTTCCGGTCCGTGAGACGGCCGACGGCAACACCATACTCCGCACCTACGACCATACCGGCAGGATACTCACGCTCGACAGCACGGCGGGAGCCTCGCTGCGCTACACCCGCAACGGCTACGGGGAGCTTGAGGGCTTCACTGCCACCGGCGGCAGCGACGCCGACGGCGCGGGCTCGTGGGAATCGGCACACCGCCACGACACGTTGGGCTTCGAGGTGGAGCGCATCCTTCCGGGAGGCGTCGTCCGCTCGTTCGCCTACGACGACATCGGGCGGCTGGTGGATGCCCGCACACGCAAGGACTCGCGCACACGACACATGCGCCGCTACTGCTGGGGCGTCGCCGACAGGCTGTTGTCCGTGGAGGACAGCAGGCGTGGCGAGACCCGCTACTCCTATACCCCGACGGGGCAGCTCGAAAGGGCGGAATATCCCGACGGCAGGGAGCAGTGGAGGAAGAGCGACCAGACGGGAAACCTGTATCCCGACCCGGACATGAAGTTGCGCCGCTACCTCGGTGGCGGACGGCTGGAGCAGGACGGTGAGTGGCACTGCGAGTACGATGCTGACGGGAACCTGACGGAACGCTACCTCGGCACGGGAAGGTGGCTTGACGGCAAGAAGGACCGCTGGAGATACCGGTGGAACGCCGACGGCTCTCTGGCAAAGGTGGTACGGCCCGACAAGAGGGAGGTGGAGTTCACATACGACGCACTCGGGCGCAGGCTCTCCAAGAGCTTCGGCACGACCGTGATGCGGTGGGTGTGGAACGGCAACGTGCCGCTGCACCAGTGGAAGCAGCATAGGGAATACTCCGTCGTGGAGGACAGGTGGAATACGGACACGGAACGCCGCGACATGACGGTATGGCTCTTCGACGAAGAGTCCTTCGTGCCGGTGGCAATGATAAAGGAAGGCAGGTCCTACTCGATACTGACCGACCAGCTCGGAACGCCGACGGAGGCATACGACGCCGAGGGCAACGAGGTGTGGAGCCGGGTGCTCGACATGGACGGGAACGTCATCGGGGAGACGGGTAACAGGGGGATGATACCGTTCCTGTTCCAGGGGCAGTATTATGACCGGGAGACAGGGCTGGCGTACAACAGGTTCAGGTATTACTCACCGAAGATGGGGATGTATGTCTCGCAAGATCCGATTGGACTTGATGGGGGAATACTTAATCTGTATGGGTATGTTGAGGATACAAATAGTTGGTTAGACATATTTGGCCTTAAAAAGAAATCTAAAGCGAGAAAGCCCAAATATCAAAGAATCAAATCAACAGGCAGAACTAAAACAGCAGATAAAAATGAAGCTTTTGTTTTAGATTTTGTAAAAAACATCCTGAAAATGGAACTGTTATAATTGAATCAGCTCTAATTGGAGATAAGGCCTTTAATGGATATTCAAAGATGTCTCAAACAATCAATGGAGTTGAAATCCACTATATGGCTAAAATTGACAAAATAAAGCCATCACTGACGTGGCAGATTTTAAGATAAAAACAAATAAAATATAAAATACCGTTCAAAATGAAATATCTTGTTATCAATAATGAAAGCACAACCAAAGAACAATATTGGAGCTATTGTGAAAAAGAGCATAACCCATTCATATTGTGAAAAATAAAGGAGCTTGTTATATGGAAATATCATATGATGTAACCAATTCATCATTAGATTTGGAAAAGATTTCTAATGACTTAAAAAGGTTTTATAAGGTTTACATAGAATTTACGCATATTCCATATTGTGAGGTTGCTCATTATTTTGATAATTTATACTTTTTCTCATTTCTTGTAAGAAAACAGGATTTGGACTTTATAGCTTCAAATTTATTTGATTGGTTAATATTTGAGTTTAAGAATCTATAAAATAATAATTAATTTCATCACTGGATATAGGGGACTTTCGATGTATAATGCGTGACTTGAAAGTATATGTAGAATAATGTAGTGGAGGATTAAAATGACCATTGATGTGGTTGTCTATTTTATAATAAAGGTGTTATGGTAATTACCATCTTGTCAATTTTCTGCTCGTGATGCAATTGATGAATAAACTTTTAATTAGACATGGACAAAAAATTCACATGGATTCCAATATATAAAAAATTATCCGACTGGTTGATTGAACAAAAGAAAAACCAACCAAAGTTAATAGATACCTTAAAAGAAATAGGCATAACCGGCTTTCGTGATGGTTCGGAGAGAGGCAAGGAGATAGCTTTGGAGGAAATTGATCCCTTCACGTTCTTTTCATATCTCAACAAGTTTCATTCCGATGAAAGAAGAGTCGAAATCTTACAGGGTTTAAGGCGTAAGCTAAATTTGAACTGTCCAAAACCGACAGATGTATCCGGTATCCCGACAATACATCCGATGAAAGTGCATCTGTTTCCACATAAATCGACAAGGAACAAGCATGATATAAATGTATTATGGGAATTGTTCAGACAAGTAAAAGAAGGGAAAGTGGATGAACGGCTTTTTCAAACGGCATTGAACATTAAAAGTGTCGGAAAGGGAAAGCTCAGTATTGTTCTATTTTACGTTAATCCGGAAAGATATGTTCCTTTGGACTCCAACACTTCATTGTATCTAAGAAGTAAAAAACTGGGTTACACTTATGATAGTTTTGCATCATATAATGAGTTGTCAGAAAAAATAGTCAAGACTCTTGGGAAACGTCCGTGGGAGATTTCATACGAGGCATATAATTATACACCGGAGAGTGATTCATCAAGTATTGGTAGCATCCGGACTCTATTCGAGAAACTTGAAGACGAATTAGAGGACGATATGGATTACCATATCTTTTATCGAGGACAGTCAGATAAGAGTTTTGGATTAGTACCTTCCATATATCGAGAAGAGTTCTTAATCCAAAATGAAAATAGAATTTTCAGAGATATTATCGCTCAAAGTCCGGCTGATTTCAAAGGGTGTACATCTACCTTTGAGAAGTTGGTCAAGATGCAGCATTATTCCTTGCCGACACGCCTCTTGGATATTACTACAAATCCTTTGGTAGCTCTGTATTTTGCGTGCGAGAATGATGCCGTTGACGGAAAACTGTTCCGATTCGAAGTTCAAACGTCAGATATTAAATATTTTGATAGCGATGCCGTCAGTGTCGTTTCTAATATCGCCAAACGCCCAATAGATTTCAGTATCGAAGATTTGAGAGAACTGGATAGGAATGAGTTCAACTCCGAAGAGGAAATCCAATATCTTCTGCATGAAATTAAGTACGAGAAACCTCATTTTCAGAATGTGATTGACTCAAAGGATATCGAGAGAGTCTTTTGTGTAAAACCGATGTTTGACAATCCTCGTATAATCCGGCAGTCCGGGGCATTTTTCCTTTATGGTATCAATGGCAATAAAAGCAAGCCTGCATTGCTTAACTTCAGCTACAAAGTGTACATCATCAATAAAGTGCAGAAACAGAAGATCAGGAAGCAGCTTGAAGCCCTCGGCATAGACAAATCAACGTTGTTCCCAGAAGTCGAACACGTGGCCGAGCATATAAAGGACAAATATCATCTACCTAAATAACCTTTCCCTCATTTAAAAAAAAATCAAGCCGAGCTATTACGCGGATAGCTCGGCTCTCAACTTGAAAAAATTACATCAAGTCTTAATCTCGTGGTATATCTTGAACTTGCAAGCATTTCTCTACTTTGTATAAATAATACCTACATTTTATTATTACAAATGTTACTATTATACGAGAAATTACTATATGCCCTATGAATAGAATGAGGGGAAAGAGCAATACAATCAGACTTATAACAACAAACGGGAACTCAAATTCAGAGAAAAACTTATAAGTCCAATCAAAGCTAACAATTCCAACTACAAATAGCGTAATAAAAAATATAAATCTAATATTTGACCATAGATTTCTACTATATTTCCTACAATCTTCTTGATAAAGGTTATAGCCCGATATAAATAGCTCTATAACTAAAACTATCTGAGAAGTTACTAAAATATAAGTTTTTACAAGTGCTTCATGTTGAGACCCAAACATCCCGATACAAAACAAGCATAAGAAACCGTATAATCCAGCATATAATCCGATGAAACCACAACCTTCCAAATCAAGTTGGTTTTCATCAGTCAGATATTTTAAACGGCGATATGCCTTATCTAAATAGGCACTATTTAATATACATTCACTATTCTCACTTTTTAGACTCTCTGTTATAATATCATTAGCACGAGACAATACCGCCCGTACCGACAACTTTAAATCTTTCTGATATTTACGATAAATTTCAGTCAGCACATGCTTGTTATCAAGATAGTATAATCCAAAGTCAAAAGCAATTATAAATTGTATGAATGCAAGTAGATTAATACATTCTATTCCAGACATTTTTCTATTCAAGTTTTTTAGCTCTCCATTCTTCTCCGTTATGTTTTAATACATATTCAGCAACGTACTGTATTAAATCAACCGGATGGAAAGAATAGCGCAAATTCCCTTTACGATAAGTAACCGATAACATAAGTTCTTTCTTGTCTTTATAAAACCCAATAGCCTCATTATACTTGATTTCTAAGTTCTTTTGGTTTTCTTCCAAAAAGATACTATTGGTTATTTTTTTCAAAGAGTCTATCAATTTCTCGATAGAGCTTTCTACCGGAACTTTCAATAAGGTATGACGCAACTTATAATCAAACTTCAACTCTTTGTTTTTAGATTCATAGTATTCCTTATCAACAGCAATAACCACAAATTTTCCTTTCCCGATTAATTTTGCTGCATCGGCATCTACTTTTCTGCATAGTAATTTATCACCATTAGAGATGTCTTCAGGTGACATAGAGGAGCCTTCAACAGTAAATATTAAGGGATTCTCAGATTGTTTATACTTAGAAATGTCTAACATTGAATTTTCACACGGAATCCTATCTGGTAACATTTCAAGACCTTTCAACGGAGTTACACTCAACGTAGGATCTCCAGCCGCCACACTCATAGTACCATCGGCATTCATACCGTTGGTATGCACTTCTTTCCCAAAGGCAAAGTGATAAAGATTAGATACTAACTGTTTCAATTTCAACATATTAATTAATAGTATGCGTCTAAGCGCACATTTATGATTCGCAAAGTTAGCGTTTTTTCTCATAACTCGCAAGTTTATAGGGGTTAAACATCAATAATGCCATCGTATGAGGCTCTTGCCTGAACTGTAACAAGAGGATTACACAACAGCCCTCACTCACCAATAAAACATTCTACCATAAAAACAAAAAGAATGCAATGAATGATTACGGTTTAACCTCTTTTGTTTAAAAGCCGGTTTGCTTTGCCTGTGATGAATTGAATAGCAGGATGAAAAAAGAGACTATGTAAGATAATATTTTTGTGAGGAGGACAGCCTGTAAGCAGTGTTTCTTCTATTTTGTCGGTTAATAAATTTAATTGATTGCTTGTTAAGTTCAAGGGAAAATTCTATATTTGCGAAATATGATATCCTCCTTCTTGTCTTGAAAGCGGTCTGACTGCTTTAACCAAGGCGAAATGTCTTGGTTTTATAATAAATAATAAGATCAGCATGGCAGAATTAAAGGCAACCGTGTGCTTGCAAGGGAAGGATATAGAAGTGATTTCATCACATATTGAATTTAACCGCAAGACAGATAATAAAGGAAGGCCAGTGACAAATGTTATTGGCGGACGTATTACCATAACCGTTGAATCTACCAGAGAAACTACTATTCTTGAAGCAATGGTAAACAGTCCTTTCAAAGCGATAAGCGGCAAGGTGATTTATTACAACACTAAGGATAATTCAATCTTTCGTGTCGTGGAGTTCAAATATGCGTATATCGTATATTACAAAGAGGTTTACAATGTTGACAGGAAACGCCAAATGTATTCCACCATCACATTTTCTGCGGATATTATTATGATAGGAGACGCATATTTAAGCAATCAATGGTAAGACTGACGATTCCTGCAAGCCTTTATTGAATTTTTCAAAGAAGAAACATGAAATATAGTTGTTTGGATATTATTGTATTAAGAAATATCACTAACTTTGTTCATTGTGGATGTGGTGATAATGGATTTGCAGCGTCGTTTACTTTTTCATATTTAATATTCTTATTGCTACATTTTTGTTTTCCAATGGAGTTAAAATAGAATTATGTTAATAACAAGGGTATGAATACTTTGATTCTTGATTTTTTAAACAGCTATGCTGATAATACTAATCCTCAGTATGCCGTGATGCTGAAAGGAAAATGGGGATGTGGCAAAACTCATCTTATAAAAGAATGGAAGAAGAGGTTTGATGGAACCGCAGATACCGACGGGGAAATTACGCTAAAGCCCATCTACATTTCGACCTATGGAATGGATAGCGTGAATGACATCAAGACAGCTATAGATAGGGAATTAAATCCTTTCTTCTATTCGAAAACGGGGCGTTTCATAAAGGGAGTTTTGAAATTAGCCGGTAAGGTAGTCTTCAAGACGAGTATGGATTTTAATGAAGACTCTAAAGAGGATGGTTCATTTTCCGCAACACTGGATTCGTTGTCGTTACTACAAGTGAAAGACGACAGTATAAGAGGTGTAAAGTTTCTGATATTCGATGACATCGAAAGGTGCCTGATAGAGATGAAGGAATTGTTAGGCTTTATCAACTATTTTGTAGAGCATTGTAATTGTCATGTTGTCGTAATTGGAGATGAGAACCACCTTGAAGAACTTCCCAAGGCTGTATGGGATGAGTTTAAGGAAAAGACCATAGGCAGGGAATTTGAAATACAACCTGACATAGAAGAAGCCATCGAATACTTCCTTGGCGAAGTACCGGTATCCGATTATTTGAAAGAAATGCGTGATTTCATTATTGCCTGTTTTAAGTGTACAAAATCCGACAACTTACGGGTTTTGAGACAATGTTTATATGATTTTAAAGGCCACTTAAACAAACTTCCTCCCGATCTGGTTGAAAAGGATAATATCTTTCTTAAAAATATTCTTGGGTCATTTATTGCAGTGTATGCAGAGTATAATAATAGTGAGAATAAAGAGGTAATTTGTAATTGGAGTAGAGATTGTCGGATTTCACTACTCCAAGATAATAATGAGGATAAGCAAAGGATACAGCATCTAAGGGAAAAATATCACTCTTTAAACAAAGAGCTAATTTATGATGTCTTAAATCCGGAGTATGTTACGGCTATTATACACTATATTATTACAGGTGCTCCACTTGTAGAATTTATTGTTACGGAGATAAGGGATAAGCAAAAAGAATTGAAACCTTGGGAAATGTTATCCGGCTTTTTCGATATGGAGCAGCAAAAACTTGAAAGTATTTGTCAGGATACTATAAAATCCATATTGGATAGAGAGATAAAAGACGCTTATCAACTTGGTTATAGTATTGCGTATCTATCATATTTTCATGCTATTGGCATTTTCTATTTTATACAGGCTTATGTCTCTTTAATAAAAGTAAGAATAGCAGAAATAATTAATAGTCAAACCAGTTTAGAGGAACTTTATCAGCTAAGAGGGCTTTTTATTAGTGGATGTAATTATGTAACCACAGATTCCAAGACCCCAATAACGGATGATATTGTGGACTATTTCTTGCAGAAGATGAAATCAAAGATAAATGAGTTGCCGGATCAAATGCAAAAAGCACTGCGTAATTTGACTGAAGGAACAGTAGAACAACTTATAATTATAGACAGATTGCCTTATCCAGATAAAAGTTGTACATACGAACTTCGTGCTATATTTGCATATGAAGATGCCAATGCTCTTTTTGATGCTATCTGCAAACTAAGTAATAAAAGCAGAAATACTTTTACGCAATTTCTTGCTTATCATTATAATTTTGACTATGATTTACAAGATGTGGGAGACAGATATAAGGCAGATGTTCCTTGTTTACTCAAGTTGAAAGATTTGGTCGGTAATGAAATCAGTATATCAAAAGGAGTGGATAAACTTGCCTTCATAAGATTAAAAGATGCCTTGCTTGAAGCTATTAGGAGGTGTGAAGGCAAAAGTGATACATTGCCACCAATGTAGAAGCTAAAAATGACGTATCGCAAAAAACGGATATGCGATGAAAGGTCATTCTCCCTATTGGGCTAAAATAGAGGATATGAGGGCTATAAAGGGAAACGGGTGGCGGCGGGGAATCGGGAGGCTATAAAGGGAGAAAGGATGCCATAAAAGAGTAAAGCCGTCGGCAGACCGGAGCGCAAAAAAATCCCTCTGCCCGGTCATCGCGACCATGCAGAGGGAACGGTTAAATTATGATTATGTCAAGCAGCTTCGGCAATAGCTTCGTGTTTGGCAGCCTGTGGTTGTTCGGCCTCTTTCAGACTTTCATCAATCCTGTGCTGGAGTTCCTTGCATTCCTGTTTGAGCCTTGACAGCTCATCAGTCTTGCTCCACTGGCGACAAACGATTTTCTGCAATGTAGGAATTTCGCTTTCTATCCGCTCTACCGCCTTTTGTTGCTTCTCGATAAGAGAGGGCAATTTGCTTAATGCTCCATGCGGATATTGCGCCGACTCAACGAAACCAAGCGGCAGCGCACCGCTTAGGCCGCATCGGTATTTCAACCCACTTATACCCTCTACAAAGAATGTATTGCGGTCAAACGTACCGTCCATATTATACTCGCTATGCACCAACAAGTTCAGTCCTGCATACGTGCCAACTGTGCCATACGCTCCGTTGCGGTAGGTCTTGGCTATATGGTGCAACTCCCGACCAACTTCCTCGGTACTGGCTTGCGGCAAGTTTAAAAGCAGGGTTGCCTTTGCCCCATTATACGAGTTGATGTATTCCAAATCCCTCTTGAAATCGGCCTCAGTACGCTTTGCCTTTTCGACTTCTTCCTGACAGGCAGCTATTTTACGCTCGGCACGGATGCGTTCTTTCTTGAAAATAGCCTGTTCCTTTTCAAGCTGCATAATCTTGTTGTCGAGCTTCGTCTTGTTCAGCAAGTCGTTATTTCCTGACAGAATAGCCACGAACTCGGCGAAGTTCATACCGCTGTCCTCATCCATGCCTCCCTCGTCGATACGGCGCACGGCAATTGTGCCGTTGTTAATTTGATTGATAAACATCTGCTTGTTTTTCAACAGATTAAACTTGTAGGCATCGAGGGTCTTTTCCGTACCATAAATTACGATATCCACCACATTGCCACCCCACAGCTTTACAGTGTTGCCTTTGCGTACTGCCCTGCCGTTTCGTTGTTCCATGTCAGCAGGTCGATCGGGTAGGTCAAGGGCATTACTGCCCTCTTCCCCCCTCAGAACCGTACGTGAGGGTTTCCCCTCATACGGCTCAAGCTTTTCAAAGTCTCTGTTCGTGTGCAGAGACCGGCTCATCCTACTTCTTGTTTCCATTGTTTTTTACGGGATAATTTGAAACATTCATCATGAACCAACATATTGCATTTCCGTCCGTCTTGTACAGTCGGCATTACATTCCATGCCTTATGCGTGTCAATCGGTTCACCACATATCGGACATTTCCGACCTTGCTTTTCCCATAGGTAAAGCAGGGATTTACGTCCTTTCAGCGTCACAAGCATCTTTGACTTCATTCTTTTATTGAAGTACAGGCGGCAGTCTGCGTCAAACGGATTCATGTCCCCCTTTATCTGCGTATATTGCAGAAAAGGAAACGAAGATGCCAGTTTCAACAAGGTAAGTTGGTCTTCTTTGCCGTTTGATTTCTTGAACTTAGCCGCAAAAGTCCAGCTGTTCCCTCGGATATTGTGCCAATAGCGGTCTTTTATCCACCGTTTCCCTTTCTTGGAATGACGGCGTTTAGCCCATTGCCACAAGGCGAGAAATATCTGATGGTCGATTCTGTGAAAAGAATCACGTGTCGCCCCATGCTGATAATATGCTCCCCATCCTCGAATTTTAGCATTCAACATCCTGATTAATGATTCCTGCTTGCAACCCTTATGACCTTTTGTCACCTTACGGATATTCTCCATAAAACGTTTTTCGGCTTTCTTGGTCGGCTTGGTCAATATTTCATTGCCGAATTTGCGGATGTTGAAACCGAGAAAATCGAAGCCGTCATGGATATTGGTTATCACCGTCTTTTCTTCTGATAAGGTCAGACCTCTTTCAGACATAAAGTCGGCTACCAATGGCTTGATTTCCTTTTCAAGTGTTTCACGGTTCTCGCAGGTAATTATAAAGTCATCAGCGTAACGGACAAGATTCACCATTGGCGAATATAACTTACCTTTGATTCTAACTCGTTTATATTTCTCTGCAAGGACTTTCTGCAATCCGTCCAATGTCATATTGGCAAGCGTGGGAGAGATAATGCCACCTTGTGGCGTTCCCTCCTCTGTCGGGAACATCTGTTTGTTGAAGATATAGCCGCATTTCAACCATTTTCGGAGTATTGCCTTGTCCATAGGGATGTTGGCAAGCAGCCATTCATGGCTGATGTGGTCGAAGCACCCCTTTATGTCACCCTCCAGAATCCATTCGGGAGAATAGCCTTTTCGGAGAATGTTATGGCATTGCATTACCGCGTCCATACAGCGGCGTTCCTTGCGGAAACCGTATGAACGTGAGTCGGCTGTTGTTTCCGACACTGGTTCTAATGCCATAAGGTAGAGTGCTTGCATGGCTCTGTCTTTCATTGTCGGTATTCCCAACGGTCGCAGTTTGCCATTACTCTTTTTGATGTGGACTCTTCTCAATGGCTTCGGCTGGTAGCCTCTGCGTTTGAGTTCGCTTATCGCTTGTGTTTTTGCTTCGGGTTTCTCCCATGTTTCCATGTCCACTCCGGGGGTGTTGCCACCTCCGTTAGAAGTAACTCTCTTTACGGCTAAGGCTTTTGCGTAAAAAGAGTGGGTCAGCGTCCACTGCAAGGCTTTCACCTTGTTGTATCTGCCTTCCTTCTGAGCCTTTACAATTCGTGCTTGTAGCTTTCTGACAGCCAACTCCGCTTTAGTCCAGTCTATTCTGTCCCAAAGTGTTTGTTGATTGTCAGCAGGCGCACACGATGTCTTGTTTTCGTTCATTTGCTTTCCTCCTTTTGAAAGTTCTAAAAGTTAATTGTAAAGAATCACCATTTGACAACATTCGGTTTGATTGCCTACCTAATGTCGTCACAGAAGTCTGCCCACTTTCGTGTCGGATGATGTCGCCCACATCAGCCCGTGATGTCGGTTCAATCCGTATCCGCTCCATTACAGAACGGCGTTCGCTTTTTCTGTTATCTTATACCTGCACACCATTCGGCTTTCATTGCTGTCAGCTTACCTGTCATTTTTACATGACAGGAGATAATACAGGCTTACCATGTTCCACATAGATAACTAACGGATAGGTTAGGTTCTGTCTCATCCTCCGGCGGTGCTTATATCCGTGTAATCCTACCATGGAGAGGATTAACCGACCGCTTCCCTTTTGGGTAGAGTGTGCCAGTATCTTACACTCTTTCGTGACATTACGAAGTTTACTAACAGTTCGCTTGCGCTAACCATACTATCCAGCCTCGCCACTCTACGGTATGATACTAACCGTACTTGACTTCCCCTCACGGTTCTGTCTTGTCTTGCGAAAGTGTACTTCGTCCCGACCGCTTAATACAACATTAAGGTGCATCGGTCGGTAGGCTACCGCTGACGGAACAGCGGGTTAAAGCTGATACCCGTAAGTATCATTCCAACAATTATCTATGCGACTTCATGTCGCACCCAAGGTATTTCAAGGTGATGCACCGCCACAGCCCTTTGTTGGGCGTTCACACCTGTGCCTAACATGGTCGTACTTCCAAAAAGAACTCGCACCTTGCCGTTATTCATTTCTTCAAACAGCTTTTTTCTTGTCCTCTCGGTAGTGGCGCATTGGATAAACTGTATTTCATCAGCAGGAATACCGAGCCGTACCAACTTTTCTTTGATGTCGGTATATATGTTCCATTCGTTCGGTTTGTATGTACCAAGGTCGCTGAACACGAACTGTGTACCCCGATTGTCATTCGAGCGTATATAGTAGTCATAGATTGTCCTCGCACAGATAGAAGCCTTGTTATCGGCATCATCCTTGAACTTGCAACCCAACAAGCGCATATCAAGAGCCATTTTTCGGGCTACATTGGTCGCAACCAACATTTTAGCCTTGTCGAGGTTGTCGGGTTGCGGAACGTCAAGCCCCAAGTCCTCCCACTGGCCGCTACCGGCAAAAGATACCAAGCGTCCTATCATTTCCTCCTGCTCAATTGTCGGGGGATAAGAGAGGAAACGCACGTTCTTCTCAGGCACATCAAGATTTATCATGTCGGCTGTACGGTAATCCGTAATCTCACGCAGGAACATTGCCAGTTCCGGTACTTTGATGTAAGTACGAAAACGCTCTTTGCGCTTCACTGTCCCCGTCACGCCCAGCTCGTAGTCGGTTGTCTTTTGGGTGAATATCGCCGCCCAAGCGTCGAAGCAGCTGATACGCTGGCTTCGGAGTTCCTGCGGACGTAGGTATTTAAACATCACGTAAAGCTCGGTCAGCGCGTTCACGACCACCGTACCCGACAGGAATGTAGCCCCCAAGTCCCTGCCCGTGCGGTATTGGATATCCCGAATGGCAAAGAGCAGGTTCATCGCCCGCTGCGAGCCTTGCGTGTTGCCGATACCGGCTACTCTCGTGTGGCGTGTTTGGAACATTAAGTTCTTGAAAATGTGGCATTCATCAACAAAAATATGGTCTATGCCCATTGTGTGAAAATCCACTGCATCGTCTTTCCGGCTGTTGATTTTCATGCGCAGTTCTTGCAATTTGGCCGTAAGGTTCTGTTTCTTTTTCTCCAGACCTTTCTGCATTCTGCCGCTGCGGTAACGCATGGTGGACTGCTCCAGCACCTCAAGGCTGCGCTCCGTGTCGGCGAGTTCTTCGGTGAAAATATTTATCATGGTCTCTTCCGACTGGGGTATTTTGCCGAACTGGTCGTGCGTGAGGATGATGCAGTCCCAGTTGTTGTTCTTGATTTTTGCGAATACCTCTTTGCGGTTGGCCGAGGTAAAGTCTTCCTTGCCCGGATAGAGAACTTTCGCCATAGGGTACGCCTTGCGGAAAGTTTCTGCAATCTCGTGAACATTGGCTTTCAGCCCGATAATGAGCGGTTTCTGCACCAGCCCGAGGCGTTTCATTTCATAGGCGGCAACGCACATAATCATGGTCTTTCCCGTGCCGACTTCGTGCCAACAAATTCCACCTCTATTTTGCTTAATCATCCAGATAGCGTCTTTTTGCGAGGAGTAGAGTTCATCATACGGGAACTGTTCAAAGGTCAGTCCCGGAAAGGTCTGCGCCGAACCGTCATAGGCTGGACGCACGTAGCAGTTGAAACGCTCGTTGTACACCCTTACCAGTTCATCCCGTACTTCCACAGGTTGGTTATCGAGCCAACGGTTGAAACGCTCTCTAATCTCCTGTATCTTGCCTGCGGCTTCCTGTATGGCTTCATCGTCCGGAACACGTACTGTCTCCCCGTTACGGTAAACCTCTTTCGTCAGTTCCGGAACGGTGTCGTGCAGGGCGTGCACAAACAAGTCCTCGCCGTTGCAGTTGCGCACGGAATAGGTGTTGTAGGCCACGGGGGAATAACCCTGCAAGCGCATTATATAGGTGTCGTTCACGTCAAAATACATCACCTCGGCTTCCGTCTCGAAAAGTTCGGTGGCGAAGTCGGCGTACAATTTCGTGTCTATCCACCTTTCACCCATATTGATGTCAAGCTCCTCGTAAGGTATCGCTTCGGGCGTGACCTGTTCAAGAGCCTTTACGGAGGTTTCCGCCCACTCTTTCTCGCTGTTCGGGAGGTCTTGCAGGCAGGTGATGATGTCCTTGCATTTGGCTATGACGTTCCCGGCAAGGAACTTGCTCTTGTATTCCCACTCGCCGCTGACAGGGTTGTAGAATATCTCACCTTTCAGTGCGCCGATGATTTCTTCTTCGGGCATGTCCGTAACCTGTCCGATATACTCCATATCGACGTGGCCGTAAAGTTCAGGCTGCTTGCCAGAGCCTCGTTGGGTGTCAGTTTTCGGGTTGTGTCAATCTTCTTAAATGCCACGGGTTCACGCATGATGTCGGCCTTGAGGATGTCCCTGCCGAGCTGCATTTCAATCGTGAACACTTCCGTACCGAGACTGTCAAGCATGATAAACTCCTTGTTGTCGTTCTCGTGGAAACAGCCCCATTTGGCAACAAAGGCATCGTATCGGGCGTTCAACTCTCTACGCAACCCGTTATCCTCTTTTTGTTCTTCCCTTTCTTTGATTGACAGTTCAAAGTATGCTTTGCGTATAGGAAAATAGTCTTTCGCCCTATCTGTATTGACCTTACCCTCGTCCACCGGCACAAAATCAATGGCTACCTCTTGATAAAGACTTGATTTTCGATATTGGATAGTACCCACCTGGCCCTCAAACAGTACCATTGCGCCGTCTTTCATCCATGCTTCCACCCCATCCGTGTAGGCTCGTTTACCTTTTTCTACTTGTTTCATCGCTACATTCCCGAAAAGGGACATTTGCATATGTTCGCTGCCCTGTCCGTTCCCAGTGAAAAGACTTTTGCGGAAATATCGGCCAAAGTCGAGTTTCAGCAGTGCGGCGAGATATTGCGACATGGCATTTTCATTTCCCTGCCATTGGTATTTGCGCACATATTTTCCGTATTGGTTCTGTACAATGCGGCTACCTGTTGCAAGGGTAGTTTTCGGCATGGTAAACAATTTGTTGGCGTATTCGGTCATTGTGCCTATGGCGTCCGCCTTTTCCCTGCCTACTTGTAAAAACAGTTGTTCCCGTTGTGAGAGTACCGTCTTGTGCGTGTGCTTTTTGGAAATATCAGCAGGTCACTGCCTACCTCTATACCGCTTGTCTGCATGAAAAAGCATATCGGGCAGACGGATTGCACTTATCAGGTCTGCATGATTTACAAGATATTCACGCACGAACTTGTTACCGGGCGTGTCGGCTATGCCCCTCGATGTGATGAAAGCCAATAAATCCACCCCTCATTCAACAACTCCATCGCTTTGACAAAAAAGATAGTTGTGTATGGTCTTGGTGGCCTGTTCTACATACCGCCTTTCTTCACAGCTCCGCATCGAATACCCGGAAATTGCCAAACGGGATGTTGGAGGCTATGACATCGAAAGTTGTATGCTCAAAACCTTGTTCTCCAATGGTTTCAAATGCAGCCGTCCGTGTTAGCGTGTTCTCATGGAGCAGGGAAAGTATCATCCCCGAAATGAGATCTTTCTCAATGGCATAGTCATACGTGCCGGACATGGCTATGGGCAGAAAACCGCCTATACCTGCACTCGGTTCGAGAAAATGAACGCATTTTGAGGCCGTTTCGCTGAACGTGGCGTGTATCTGCCGCACCACTGTATCAACAAAGGAAATTTAGGAGTGTAAAATGCTGTCAGTACAGATGCTTTGATACCCTCTATGACATTGTGTCGCATGGGTTCTGTGAAATGAGGGTAAGCATTGATTAACTCCTGCAATCTTTGTATCGGTTCTTGGCATATCACCAACCTATGGGCTTGTCCGTACCTATATTCAACACTTCTTTGATACCCCCGAAACCAGAATATCGGGATAAAATTTCTTTTTCTTCCGCAGTGGCCTGCCTGCCTTGAACTTGGATTTTCATTGCCGTTTCTATGGCTTCCACGTTCGCTACCAATGATTTCAATTTGTTGTAACTCATAATTTAACCTGTTACTATTTCCCTTTGTTCAACCTGTTTGCGACCTTTGGGATTTATTTTTCTGCCTCCAAAAGGTGGCGGAAACAATCTGACAAGGCTGATGCGGAAAAATACGCTTGACAGACGGAGAGGAAGA
>ENA-OQAB01000070-OQAB01000070.1-human-gut-metagenome-genome-assembly--contig:-NODE-70-length-55315-cov-4.393564_pt1 | contig 55315 bp, 61 predicted proteins | sample MGYA00242490_ERZ504517 | MGnify/ENA primary metagenome ERZ504517 (study PRJEB26092, sample SAMD00036298) | human gut metagenome | host: Homo sapiens | study: EMG produced TPA metagenomics assembly of...
TGGAACCCCAACTACAAGGGCGTGGATGACTGGCAGATTGCATTACGGAGACAAGAAATGCAGAGTAAGATAGAGGAATCTATGAATTTCAAGGCAAAGTATCTAAGTGGCCTATGCGATATGGAGGATATAGGCCGGTGCATTGAAAGCTGGAATGGTCTGGCTGAAAGGAATGTTTCCCTTGTTTCTTATCTGGGATTGACAGCAGATGAATACTCCTCTTATCTCCAAAACGGGCCGGAGGAGCTGAAATTGTTGTTGAATGCACAGAGAAAACAAAGGTGTTTTCGTATTTATCAACTGAACTTTGATACAGAGCCAACAATACCCTTTGCTTTTATGGGCCTTGAGGCTATGTATAAAGCAGGATTTCAGCAACCACCAGCAGCAAAATACCGCAAGGTGTGCGAAAGTAGCATGTATGCGCCATTGGAGCAGACAGACGGTGAGATCCTGGATAGGATTTATACCAAGTACAATACCCCTATGGAAGATTTTCAGGGGCGATGCCTGGCTGCTTCCGATGTGATAGAACTTTATGACGAGAAACAACGGCTTTATTTCTACCGCGAGCCGGATGCCTATACCCCTGTCCGTTTTTCTCCAGCTTTTGCAAAGCCAATGCTGGAGAGGCAGGATATGAATGAGTAAGCTTTGTGAACCAAAAGTCAAAGGCGTGGAATGGGATTTTATAATCCTGTTACCATGCCTTTTTGTAGAAAGGAGCATTTAACATGGGTGTGTTTTCGGATATGGATATGGAATTTACAGATGGTACAGGTTCTCCGTTTGAGGACGAGGGAGCTTTTGGACAGACACCGGAATTTGAACAGACGGAAAGTATGCCGGTTTCAGGCGGTCAGATGGTAGAGGAAATGGAGTTGCCTGTTCCGCAGGCTGGCAGTAGAAGAATTAATGACGATACAGACAGTAAACAGGAAGAAGCCAAGAAGGATTGTTCTGGAGAGATGGTGGCGTCCATGAAAATAAGTGACAAGCCAGAACTGGATGCGGATAACAAGAAAGCGCAGGCGGCCGCTGAGGAAGAAAAACGCCGAAACGAGCATGAAGCGGCGGAGGCCAGCGCAAGCGGAATGGGATGCGTGCAGGAGCAAAAAGGCGGCGGAACTAGGACAGTTTGGACCATCTGAAGGCCATGAGCGATGATGAAATTATGGAAGCGTCGGTCAAGCGTGTCAGCAGAGATACCGAACGCCTGACCCGCCGTAATATGAAAGAATGTGTGTCAGAGTATATTCAGACGCTTTGCTTCTCTGACCCGGTCTTTGCCAGGCTGACAATGCAGCCCCACAAGACGATAATTCATTGCTTTTATTACATCAACCGCAAAGCTATGGAATTTGTTCAGCAGGAGATGAAAGACAATGGAATCAAGCCGGAAGGACCTTATGGAGCCTATGGAAGTGATATTCCAGATGATATGTGTTACCAGTGGGCAGAAGAATATTTCCGCGACCCTAACGCTGAGGAAGACAAGGAAAAAGAGGAAAAATTTGTTCCTAAGCCTTACATTGGCAAAACAAGCATGACTAAAGCAAAGAGCAAAAAGGCTGCGGAAAAGAAAGTACCAGAAAAGAAAGAGCCGGAAAAGAAACCAGAGCCAGAGGTAAAGAAGGATGTGCCGGAGGGACAGATGTCATTGCTTGATTTGGAAATGCCAAAATCAGCATGATTTATGGAAATACAGTAGAAGGAGGTTTTATTTTGATTGCATATAAAGGCTTTAAGCCCGGCTTGGTATGCCGTGGATATCAGTTCCATATGGGCTTAAATATAACTGACAAGGCAAACTGCAGGGCGAATGGATTTCATTGTGCGGAAAATCCTCTGGACTGCGTGGTGGACGGCACCGGCATGTGTCTGGAATCCGATGTGCTCGGCATCACCGGCACCAGAGATTACAACTGAGTCCCTTGGCCCCTTGGGCCTGACTCGGAAGGCAGGCAGGGATTTTTATGCAGCGTTTCTTTCACAGCAAGCGTTTTAAGATTTTGCTCGGCATCCTTGCCGCGCTGATGATTGGGATTATCATTGCGGCGGCCTCCCATGGCGGAGCGTCGCCTTCTTCCTCTCTGCTTGGGGCGGTTTTTTTCCCCCCTTTGCAGCGGCTTTCCGCCTATGTGTCGGAGCAAATCGGGAATTTTTCCGGCGGCTTTGTCTCCGCAGGCACCTACGCAAAGGAGATCGACGAGCTCAAGCAGCAGATAGCGGATTATCAAAAAAAACTGGTTGATTATGACGAAATGAAGCGTCAGATCACTTCCTATGAATCCGTTTTGGGCGTGAAAGAAGCCCATCAGGATTGGGAGATGGCGCCCGCTTCGATCATTGCGCGCGATTCAGCGGATTTATTTTATTCCTTTACGCTCAATAAGGGCTCCTCCGATGGGGTCGAGCCCAACGACCCTGTTATTTCCGGCCAGTATCTGGTTGGCCGCGTGGAGCGCGTATGGAGCACCGGGTGCACGGTGAAAACAATCCTTGATCCATCAGTTAACGTCAGCGCGGAAGAGTCCAACACCAATGAGCAGGGTGTCCTCGGCACGGATATTGCATTATCCCGGGAGGGCAAATGTCAGCTCACCGGCCTGGAGCGCTCAACCGTTGTTTCCAAAGGCGGAATTGTGCAGACCTCCGGCGCAGGCGAATTCTTCCCGCAGGGCATCCTTATTGGCACAGTGGAGGATGTAAAAAATATACGTATGATATTTCCGCTTATGCGGTAGTCAAGCCGGGCGTCGAGATTAGCGCAGTGCACGATGTTTTTATCATCACTGCCTTTGAGGGGCAGAAAACGGCGGAGGATGCGCAAAACGCTTCCGGCAGCAGCGCGCCATAATGGCGGGAGCGCGCGCTGGAATCCTTGCAGAAAGGCAGGGCCTTCGATGGTGAAAAAAGGAAAAAAAGCAGGTCTACCTGCGATGGGGAATTCTCAGCATGTAATCATCCTGCTCGTGATCCCCTGCTGCAAAACACGGGCGGTCTGTTGCCTAGAATATATAGCGTCAGCGCGATGCCTTTAATTCCGCTTGTGGTTTGTATTGCCATGTTGGAGCGTGAAATGGCAGGCGCATGCTTTGGCATGTTTGCCGGTATGCTTTGGGATGCCGTGGGCACGCGTGGAGATGGATTCCACGCCGTTGTTCTGCTCATCATCGGCTGCATCTGCGGGTTGTTGCTGCACTACCTGATGCGGGTCAATTTTGTCACGGCACTGCTCCTGTCCACATGCGCGGCGTTGGTGCACAACCTGCTTTATTGGCTGGTTTTTCTGGTGATTCCGGGTTATGATGGCGCTGTGAGCGCCCTCGTGCGCTTTTACCTGCCCGCAAGCTTGTATGCGGTGCTGTTCCTGCCCCTTTTTTTCTTCCCCCTACGTGCGCTCGGCAGGAAGCTGAAAAACCCGCTTTCTACAAATGAAGAGCCGTCCGTAATCCTCTAGATGGCATGATTTCCATCCGACGCGCTGCATGAGCGCCAACCAGATGGTTGACTCAATCGCCACCAAAACGGCGGTTTCCATGAACAGAGCATTTTTGACACAGCAGTTTCTAACCGCTGTGTCTTTTACGATTTTTTACGAAAACATTTTTGAGCATGAAAGGATGGGCCGAACCGATGAATCAGGACAAACGTACCTCCCGCGTTATCATCTCTGTCTGTCTGCTGGGCGTATTCCTGCTTCTATTTGCAGGCCGCCTTGTTCAGCTGCAACTTGTCCACGGCGCCGAATATGCCGAACAAGGTAAGTCCATCAGCTCCGCCAGCACGCGGGTGGAGGCGGCACGCGGCGAAATTTTGGATCGCAACGGCAATCCGCTTGTGACCAACCGGCAGGGCAACTCGATCACATTCACAGCAGAAAAATTCCCTGCTGATAATAAAGATGAGATTGCGCAGCGTAATCAGCTCGTCAACAGCCTCATTGAGCTGCTGGAATCCAAAGGGGAAAAATGGATTGACAACCTTCCGCTGATTTATGATGAAAGCGGCAAAATTGCCTTCCCGGAGAATCGGGAGAGTGATGTGGCCTACCTAAAATCAGATGAAATCCTGCATGTTAACAGTTATGCAACCGCGCAGAATTGCTTGGATGCGCTCATTGAAAAATACAGCCTCCAGGAATATACGCCGGAACAGGCGCGCAAAATTGCTTCCGTATACTATGAGATGCACCGCCTGATGTTCAGTAAGCGCACGCCATACACCTTCGCGGAAGATGTTTCCACCCAAACGGTAGCGGAAATCAAAGAAAAAAGCGATTTTTATCAGGGCGTTGAGATTGAGGTCGTACCATACCGCGAATATGTGGATGGCGCGCTTGCTCCCCATATCCTCGGCATGGTCGGCGCAATCAGTGAAAATGAATATGAAAAATATAAAGAGAAAGGCTATCTCCAAACCGATTCCATCGGCAAAAACGGCATCGAAAAGGCAATGGAAGAATACCTGCGCGGCACAGACGGCGTGAAACGCACTACAAAGGACGACGACGGCAATATCACAACAGAATACGTCAAGGAGCCGGAGCAGGGACACACGATCATTCTCACCATTGATAAAAACCTCCAAAAAGTTGCGAACGAAGCCCTTGCAAAGCGGATTGCAGAGCTCAAAGCAGAGCAGCCTGATCACCCCTTCTGCGGAGCCGCCGTGGTAATCGACGTTCACACCGGCGAGGTGCTTGCCGCCGTATCAAACCCTACCTATGATATCTCTACCTACAGTAAAAATTATGACGAGCTCTCTAAGGCGGAAAATGCACCTCTGTGGAACCGTGCAATGATGAGCGCTTATGAGCCCGGCTCTACCATGAAGCCTGGCATCGCCATCACCGGCCTGGAAGAAGGTGTTTTTAATGCAAACACTACCTATTATTGCGGCGGCCGGGGGGGGTACCAAAGATACCGCGAGCTAAAGCTCGGATGCAGCACAGGCACGCATCGCAATATCAGCGTTGTGCATGCCATCGAGATTTCTTGCAACAACTTCTTCTTTGAGGCCGGATATCAGATCGGCATTGAAAAAATGAATGAGTATTCCCGAAAATTTGGCCTGGGCCAGCCGACAGGCATTGAGATCGCGGAAGAAACCGGCACGCTTGCCACGCCGGAATATGCCGAATCGATTGGCACTCCATGGCGCCCCGGCGATACGGTGCAGTATGCGATCGGCCAATCCTACAACTTGTTTACTCCGCTCCAAATTGCAAACTATGCTGCCACTATTGCAAATGGCGGCACGCGCTATGAAACACATTTGGTCAAATCCATTAAATCCTATGATTACAGCAAAACGGTGTTGGAGAAGGAACCAGTCGTCTCCGCCAATCTGAATATCAGCAAATCCACGATTGATCTGGTGCATGAAGGGATGCGGCGCGTGGGCGACGGAACCGGCTTCTGCGCGCGCTCCTTCTCCAAAATTAAAAATGGCGTCAAGGCCGCCGCTAAAACCGGCACGTCCCAGGTGAAGCGCAAAATCAACGGCCAATGGCAGAATGATTATAACGCTGTCCTAATTACTTACGCTCCTGTAAACGATCCTGAAATTGCCATAGGGATTGTCATTGAAAGCGGGGACACTGGCGTTGACTGCGCGCCGGTCGCAGCAGAAATCTACAACCAATATTTCTCCGGCAGCGAAAGCGCAATGGACCTTCCGCAGGAAGGCAATACCCTTCTGCAATAACGCTTGAAAGGAGAAGTGGAACACCATGGCTAGAAAAATTGTGATCGCCTCCGGCAAGGGCGGCGCGGGGAAATCCTCTTTGGCTGCCGGGCTCGGCGGAGCGCTTGCAGGCATGGGCAAACACATCCTCCTAATCGATTGCGATATCGGCCTGCGCAGCTTGGATTTGATCCTAGGATGCGCGGAAAACACAGTTTACGACTGGGCGGATGTCCTGTTGGGCCGTTGCGCGCCTGAAAAAGCGCCCTTATCGGTGGGCGGCCTTCATCTTCTCGCCGCGCCTTTGCGCGACACTCCCGCCTTTACCCCGGGTGCCATGCACTCCCTTACCGCACAGTACGATGCCTTTTTTGATGATATCCTTATTGACGCGCCGGCAGGGATCGAGCGGGGGTTTCGCTTGGCTGCCAGTGCGGCGCAGGAAGCGGTGGTCGTTTCCACGCCGGATGCGGTCTGCGTTCGTAGCGCCGCCGCGGCTGTAGACGCGCTGTATGCGATGGACATCGCGCCGATTCACCTCATTATCAACCGCTTTAAGGCTCAGCCCGTTTCAAAACGCCAGCTGCTCAATATCGACCAGGTGATCGACAGCGCGGGTGCCCGTCTGCTCGGCATTGTGCCGGATGATCCGAATGTTACGTACCGTGCGGCGATGGGCAAACCAGTGCCCTTTGATTGCCCGGCGGGCAGCGCGTATCTTCGAATCGCAAAAAGGATCGAAGGAGAGAAAATCCCGTTAAAACATCTTGATAAAATGTAATTTATCTGTTATGATAGGAATAAGAATTGTTATTTTTGAATCAACACTCTCATAAAAAAAGGAGCTGCATATATGAATATCGCACTAATTGCCCATGACGCGAAAAAGGAGCTTATGACGCAATTCTGTATCGCTTACTGCGGCGTACTCAGCCGCCACACACTGTGCGCCACTGGCACGACGGGCAAAATTGTCTCTGAGGCAACTGGGCTTTCCATCCAGCGGTTTCTAAGCGGTTCACAGGGCGGCGATCAACAGATTGCTGCAAGGATCGCGTGCAATGAAATCGATTTACTCCTGTTTTTCCGCGATCCCCTTAGCCCGAAGCCACATGAGCCCAACGAAGCCAATCTGCTTCGCTTGTGCGATGTGCATAATATTCCGGTTGCAACCAATATTGCAACTGCGGAGGCATTGATTCACAGCCTCGACCGTGGAGACCTTGATTGGCGCGATATTGTTAATCCAAAGGCTTGATTTTATGCGGCTGGTCCTCCCAATTCCTCTATTAAGCTGAGCAACAGAATCTGATAAAAAGGCGTCCTGTCTGAATAGACAGGACGCCTTTCTTTGATTTCCTTATTGAACCGCAGTATAGCTACCGCCCTCATTGTATAGAATATAGCTTTCAATCCCTGCCGCTTTTAGGGCTGCCACCTGCTCGCTCACATCAGAGCTCGCATTCAAAAGGGGCATCAGGGTGGCATTTCCCGCCGCGGCTTTCAGCTGCTTCCCAGCGGCCGCAAGGAAAACGGACGGATCCTTTGCGGGCGAGAATGATTCTCCGCCGATTGTAATGCTTCCTTTGAGCCCAGACAGGCGCAAATCCGGCGCATAAACATCGGCGCCGCTTCCAAACAGACTGCCATGATACTGGCTTTCTCCACCGCCGAGGGCCCCTTCCCCTGATTGCATCAAAATCACATTTTTACTGCCAGCCGCCTGCTTTGCACTGGCAACAAAATTCTTTAAAACATCATTTCGGGATACGCCGCTTTCGCTCTCTCCTATATAATAGGTCTTATTCAGCGCATATCCGCTGGGGAACTGCACGCTATCGAGCAGGATGCTGTCAATCTCCATGGCTGTCAGCTCACCGATCAAACCGGTCAGATAGCTCTGCACCGTTTCCGAATAGGGGTTTGCCCATGGTTTGCCGCCTTTATCCGCGCTGTTGTCCAGCCAGAGCGTGCCGGGCCGCTGGTAGCATACCGCGCTACCCTCCCCCAACCTTCTGGCGGCCAACGGGTCACGGAAGCACTGCACCCGCGCAATCACAGACAAGCCATTGTCATGAATCTTTTGAATCGCTTGTGCAAAATTCGAATAAGCCCCCTCTGCGGCGCCCGTTACCTTCACCTGCTCCAATGCGGAGGGAAAAAGCAACGTGCCGTCAGTATCCTTTGCGTCAATCATTACAGCGGATGCACCGCTCTGCTTTGCAACAGCAAGGAAGCTATCTAGGGCAGATGCATTGCGAAGCGTCCTCTCCGGCAGCCAGAGCGCCGCAATTGCTTTTTGCTGCTGCGCTACAGGCCCCTCTGACTGCGGCTCCTGCGGCGCATCCGATCCTTGCCCGCCACTGCCTGTTTCCACCTGAGGCGGCTTGGTAACAGCGGGCTTATTGGATAAATTCAAAGCAAAATCTGTAATAAAAAAGGCAAGCACCATTACTGCGGCAAAGCCCAACACCATTAGCGCGATCTTAGCAATTCTTTTGCCGCGCTCTGAGCGGCTGGCACTTTTGCGGAAGCGGCCTTTGCGCCCCCCTTCCGGAAAATCTTTCCGAAAGCCGTAGTAGCTGGAGCGCTGCCCGGAGCCGTAGTCTTTTTTTACTTTATATTTTTTTCCCATACAACAGCCATCCTTTCGTGGAATTCGCACCCTTCATTGGTAAAAACAGAGTGCTTCAGGCACCGTCCTGCAATTATATAAACAGGGATCTGCCGGAAAAACCAGTGAACGCAAGCGCCAGCAAAGAAACATAAATAAAAAGCGCCGGCGTTCCTTGAAAGGCCTTTGGGATCTTATCGTTACGATCCAGCACGTGAATCCCCGCATGGATCAGAAACACGGCCAGAGCGAAGGCCGCGCCTGCCCCAAGGCCCGCGCCAAGAGATTCGCCCACCGTATAAGCGGCACTGCGGTTGATCACAGGGATCGCAAGCACTAGCGTATTGAATGCCGCCATGCCGATCTTCCGAAGGATGCTGTCGCTTGCATGCAACGCATAACGAAACACCAGCACTACGATCACATACAATACAAACAGCACAATCATATATATGAGCAGCCGTACAAGCGTATGCGCAAGGCTCACCTGTGGCAGCAGCTCTAATGCGCGGCAGATAATCGAGGTTGCAGCGGAAAACACGGTGATAAACAAGGCAAACGATAGCACATAACGCGGCTTGGAAGAGATTCTGACCGCCTCGCTTGCGCCGAATCCGCCTGTAAACACCAGATTTTGCAACAGTAGGGCATAGAGCGCCGTTACCAAAAGCGTGACAAATCCGTTCATGGCTGCTCCCCTTTCTCTTTTGCATCCTGGACATTATCCGCCCGCAGTTTACTCTCCTGCTCTGCACGCCGCCGGTTCAGCGCTGCTAATACGTCCGCAAAGCTTTCCATTTCCTCATCCTGCCTCGGCTTGCGTGCCGAATCAGGCTGTGCGTCAGAGGCTGCCGGCTTGTGCGCAGGGCGTTTCTGCGCGGACAAGGGCGCTTCTTTTTTAACTTTTTCTACTTTCAACGCTTTCTCCACGGAGCTACTCCTCTTCGTGGGCGGATGCTTTGAGGCCGGCTCTTGTGTAGGCGGCACGTCGCCCGGCTTTTGATGCTCCAATTTCGCGGGCCTGCTTTTCTTCACCGGCTTTTTGGGCTTCTTTTCATGCGGCAGTGGAACGGATTTCTTCTTAGCCAAAGCATCTGTTTCATGCTTCGGCCATTGCTCCGGCTTTTTCTTTGACTTTGGTGCGGATTCTTCCTGCACAGCGCTTCGTTTCCGGTGGAACAGGCGCGCCAGCGGCTCAATCACGGATACATCCTCATCATCCACATGGGCAACCGGAGTTGCCAATTCCTCTTCTCCAGAATGGCGCAGATGATAAATCCACTTTACGGCGGCAGCCATAAAGCCCAGCAGCAAAAAACCTCCAAAGGGCATCAATAGGCCCGTAATCTTCGGTAGAGTTGGAAAAGAACGTCCTAAAATAGAGCCGCTTCCCAACAACTCGCGGACAAATCCGAGCAGCAGCAACACAATCGCATAGCCCAGGGAGGCGCCCAGCGCATCCATCATGCTTACACGAAGAGGCTGATGCACAGCGCAGGTTTCGCAGCGGAACACAATCATCGCATTGACCGCAAGCAGTGGCAGATAGCCGCTCAGCGTGCCCAGAAAATCCGGGAAAAAGCGCTCGCACGCAAACAGTCCGCCCGCGAGTAGGCCGAAGCTGAGCAAGGCGTATATTCCGATACGCAGCCAAAAGGGCAGCCTCTTTAATACGAGAGCCGTCAAGAGCTCCATGATCATCAGCAGGACGGCTGATACCACTGCTACGATTGCAGCCGCCTTCAGCGTGGTGGCAAGCATAATCGCTGGAAACAGGCCCAGGCACAGCATTAAAACCGGATTGCCCCGCAGAATGCCACGTCGAAAGGCCTCTTTGGCCGAAAGAACCTGCATCTCCTGCTCACGCATTCATACCGCCCCCTTCCTTCTTCATATCCGTGGCCGAGGCGGCCGCCTGCTGCTTTTCCTTATGGCCTTTTATCAGCCCGTCTGCCATCGGCCAAACGGCATTCATCAACAGCACCGCAAAGCATGCGCCTTCTTCATAAGCGCCGAAATACCGCAGCAGCATACAAATCCCACCCGCCGCCATGCCGTAAAGCAGCCGCTGTAAATGGGTTTTGGGAAGCGTGGCGGGATTCGGCAAAAGAAACAGCGCGGTAAACACCAGCATGCCCGCTGAAATCTCCATCGTTAGGGACAGCTTGCGCCCCGTCAAAATCCGCGGGAAGAGAACAGAACATACGGAGCACACCGCTACAAAGCCCGCGGAACTGAGCCAAAGGGAAGAATGGAAAATAAAAAACGCGATTGCCGTGCCAAACATGACCAGCATACAGGTAGCGCCCATCGGGCCGGGCACCTTGCCGATTACCGCGTTGAAATAGCTTAAAATATTGCCATCAATCGAATTATGCACTTTCAGCATGGAGGCAAACGAGGCGCCCTGCACAAAGCCTTCCGAGCCGGTCACTGCCATGGGCAGCGAGCTATCGATCGCCGGATAGGTAAAAACGAGCTCCGGCCAGCAGACGCACAAAAAGGCGATACCAGCCGCGGCGGGGACAAACGGCGTCTTTTCTGCGCTCCCAAAGGGCAGCTTTGCCGCCACGATTGCAAACGCACTCCCTGCGGCAGGCAGCCACAGCGGTGCGGAAGCGGGCAACAGCAGCGCAATCATAGCGCCGGTGAGCGCCGCATATAATGGATCCATCCCCGGTTTTCTACGCATCAATGCCGCGCCGGCAGCATCGCAGAGCGCCGCTATAGAAATGGAAACCGCCAAAAGGAGGAGCACCCTCCACCGGTAATAATAAAACGCCATCACCGCCGGAGCAATCAGCATAAGGAGCGTTGAAATGGTATAGGATCGAAACGCCTTTTCAGAAGGCGTCCTGATCTGTTCTCCCGAAGCGGACAAGCGCCTCACCGCCTTCTGTAAATTCATTGTAGGCCTTTTGCCAGAAATTATGCAATTGCGCATGACTACGCCTGGGCATATGATAGAGAGAGGAAATCGAGCAAACTGATTTTGATTGGGGAGGGATGTGCCTTTGAAGATCGAGGCGCCTGAAGAGAATAAAATCGTAGTCCGGCTGACAGCGGACGACATGACGAAGCTGCACATTACATATGAGGAGATGGACTACGCCAATATTGAAACGCGCCGCGTTATCTGGACGTTGCTGGATGAAGCCCGCAGGGAGCTTGGCCGCGATATTGATCCATCCGGCCGAATGCTCATTGAGGCGCTACCCGCTCGTGAGGGAGGCTGCGTGCTTCAATTTACCGTCCTTGAGCAGGAGCATAAGCCGCAGCGCCACTTGACCATGAAAAAATCGAGAACTCCAATCGTCTATGAGTTTACCAGCGCGCAAAGGCTGCTTGACGCCGCCGAAAACGTCCGCCGGTTGAACGCTCTCCCAGCAGAAAGCGAATTATACCGGCAGGAGCATTGCTACCGCCTGATCGTTTCATCCGAGGAGTCATCCGACCTGCTGGAAATTGCGCTTTCCGAATTTGGAGCCCCCTGCGCACGGGGAGAACTCCCCGCCGCCTTTACCCGCGAGCATTGGCAGAGCATATGCAAAAGCAATGCGCTGGAGCAAATCAGCGGGGCCATTTGATCACTGCGCTGCCTGCTCCGCTTTGACGCGCAAGGAGGCAATCATCGCCGCCGCGTCCGTCGCGCCGAACACTGCGCTGCCCGCCACGAAGATATTCGCTCCGGCCTTCGCCGCCGCGGCAATGGTTTTCTCGCTGATACCGCCATCCACCTGAATATCGAGGTTCAGCCCGCGCCTGTCCGCTTCGCGGCGGATCGCCGCAACCTTCGGCATCATATCCTCCATAAAGGATTGCCCGCCGAAGCCCGGCTCCACTGTCATTACAAGCACCATACCCAGCCTGTCGAGGTACGGAAACACCGCCTCGGCGGGCGTTTTGGGCTTCAGGCTCAAAGCGGGAACCGAGCCGCCCGCGCGGACCAGCTCGATCGTCTCCTCCACAGGAGAATCGGACTCAATATGAAAGGTCAGGATATCCGCACCGCCTCAAAAATTCCGGCACATATTGGAGCGGATTACTGATCATCAAATGGACGTCAAACGGAATGGAGGCGTAGGGACGCAGCGCCTTTACAATGGGCGCGCCAAGCGTGAGATTTGGGACGAAATGCCCATCCATCACATCGATATGCAGCCAATCTGCACCGCATTTTTCCATGCGGGCAAACTCCTCGCCCATGCGCGAAAAGTCACAGGAGAGGATGGAGGGAGAAATTTTCATCATAAGAGGATCCTCCTGAAAACGGCTGAAAACCAGCTGTTAATATGGAGTATATTTTAACAATTTTCATAAGAAAGGTCAAGGAAATCGGGCGGCGGACGATGGATTGCAGACAGTATTTTATCGAATCGAATTTTAAAAATTTTGATGGCTGAAATATCGCCGAAAGTTATATATATTCTGGTAATTATATCGTTTATCCCACATTGTATTTGCCAAGCTAAAGGGCTAGTAGAAAGCCTAAACAGTACACAGGCTCTTCCCACTTGGTTACGCAATGCCCTTCCAGGGCTTAAAATTATGAATCATTAAATAAACAGGCTGTCTAGTTCGATTCGAACCGGCCAGCCTGCCACATTTTTATTTTTTATATTTATGATTGATTATTCAATCTGGACACCCATTTATCCAAAGCTTGTTTCACCAAATGGTTAATTGTATCCGCCCCTTTCAACCACTCCGCCACCGGCGGGCTAATCGCATAATATGCTTTGATGAAAGCTCGGCCCCAAAGCGTCTGCGATAATACCTCATCCCGGAAACGCCGCAGGACGAGCACCTCCGGTGCTTCATAAGAGCCATACACAGCCGTTGCGATATAGCATCCCGATTTGCCGGCAGGCTTAGAATTGTTGGAGCCGTTAGCAGAAACAGCCTTTGCAGCATCCTGCTTAATTTCAGAAAAAACGCTTTGATCTATACTGCTCGCTTTGTTAGGCGGAAGTTTAGCGAGCATTTTATCAAACAGCTCCCTGTGGCTGTCATGGAAGCTGGGTTGCGGAGCCCAAGAATGACTTTTCAGCCTGTTTAAATAAAGCGAGAGCGCCTCTGTATATCTTTTTAGAATATCTACAACTGCCTGCTGATAACTTTCGTTATCTGCTACAACAGAGCTGTCTAGAGCTTCTGTGAAGTAAGAAGATAAAAGTATCTGAAGACCAGCATAAATCTCGTAATTCGCATCCGTGGACGACATATCATTTATAAATTTCTGCGCATCCAATTGGCCTTTAGCAACCAAAGATTTGAATTCATTCCACATAGCATCCAGTTCTGTACTATCTTCATAGAGGCATGCCGCCAAATCAATCAAAGCATATGCATTCTGTAAATAAAATCGATAAACTCCTTCTTGAATCTTGTTATATTCATCCATTGAGGCGAGAGTCATGCATTCCTTGCCGATTTCCACCGCTTGCTGAGCTAACTTTTCTTGTTTTGCAAAAATAGCACCAATATCTTTATGAGTGCGTATGTATTCCCAGGATAACTCTTCTTTTGGTAATATGATATGTATGCTTTCCAAGTCACGCAACTTCTGATCAGCTGGGCTAGTTGGCTGCTCTATGCAGGCCTCACCGCATTTCGGACAAAAAGCCATATCGTCGTTGAGTGCATTTCCACATTTACTACAATACTTCATTTCACATCTACCCCTTCTAAATTCGATATCTGTACCCGCATTTCAAGCAGGTCACCATCACATGTTTGGAGCCACCTAGCCCTCCCGCTAAATATCCGGCATCGCCCATCAGACCATACCCAAAAGCCGCCGCCTGATAATTGAATTCATTGCTGGCCGAAAGTGACTCACTTCCACAGTAAGGACATTTAGCCCTCGTACTTTCCTCACCCTTTTTCCGCCACTGTTCCTGTTGCGCTTGCGCTGTCTGCCGTTTTTGAGCCGTTAGTATATCCTTTGTATCCAAACGGGATTTATATTGCATAATATCCTTTAGTCCATCTTCCCTTTCATCAGGCTGAAAAACAGGTTCCTCCGTCATTAATCTTTGACCACAATTTCACACAAAAATGTGCGCTAACGTCATTTTTTATGGAAACAAGACTGGCAGCTTATTTTTCCAGATTCATCAAATCGCAGGATAGCTCCGCAATGTGGATCAAGTCTTTTCCCATCCACCGATTTCCATGTGACAATTTTGAGCATTTCATTAAAAACAATCACACCTTTATTTTATTTATATTAACTTATCTCATAATAATTTTCAATATTTTATCTATAAATATCGAAAATAATATTAAATTATTGTTTTTATATTCCCAAAATCCCCATATTATTGTGTTTCTTTTATAAATAATAAAAATATCCGGTAGATGCAAAAGCATCCGCCGGATAAACAAATTGGTCTTACTTTTTAATCTGATTCAGCCTCTGGTTCAAATACCGCACCATCTCCGGCGTAATTCGATCCCCTGCCATTTCGATGACCTTTTCAATCGTGAAATGCTTTGCCATGTTGAGCATCCCTTTGCTCACCTTCATGCCCGGCATGACCTTTCCAATCATCTCAGAGACGAATTGCTCGCCCTCCGGGTTCTTCAGCAGGGCGCCGACCTTATCTTTGATCGAGAAATAACCCTCCGGGAATTGGAGCGGCTCCTCGCCCTCCCCGCCAGAGGCGGCGAACCAGTTCTCCACATTTTGGCCGGCCTTCTCCGCTTCCTCCGCGAGCATGTAGGAGGCATTCGGCTCTGTAACGCGCACGAGCGGGATGCTCTCGCAGCAAACCTCCTGCTGCCCAAGGAACCCGGCCGCCTGAATGATATTTTCGCCCATCGTCAGCGGCACACGGTCAAAGGTGAATACATACTTTCCCGCAACGCTGCCGGTTTTCTTTCCATTTACCTTGAGCGACACCTGCTCACAATTGGAATATACCTTTACCTGCACCGTTTCCTCCGCCCGCTCTTTGAACCGGCGCGAACAGATATGGACAAACGGCGCTTTCGTCCAATACGCCTTATAGATATAGAAAGAATCCTTGCGCGTTTGCCGGTCAAACGTGACGAGGCCCTTGTTGTTGCGCCCCTGCACGCCGCCCTCATCGCGCATATCGCTCGCGAAATCAAACATATTCCAAACATGCGTGCTCCACAGATAAGGCCGCTGCGCGAAGGTTTCCAGCATTTTTTCATGGTAATAGGCCTGGTATTCCTCGCTGTAATCCCGCACCTTAGGGGATGCGCTGTGAAGCGTTGTGATGCCTTCGCAGCCATATTCCGAAATGCCGAGGCAAATCTCCGGGTTTTCCGCGTGGAAGGTATCCAGCCAGGGAGCATTGTCCTCCACCTTGCCGAGATACCAGCCGAAATAGTGGTTATAGGAAATCACATCGGTAATATGGTTGAGCGGGCTGTCGTTTTCGACCATCGAAAGATTCGCCATGGTAGTGAGCCTTGTTTGATCAAGCTCATGCACCAGGTCATTGAGCGCATGGAGATTGGAAAGCAACTCCTCGCTCTCGCCGCCGATGGAGATTTCATTGGAGATTCCCCAGAAGCAGATGGAGGGATGGTTGTAATTCTGCACAACGAGCTCGTGCATCTGCTGGAGCGTATTCTCACGCGCCTCAGGCGTATTCAGGAACATCGAGATAAACGGGATTTCCGCCCAGACAACCATGCCGGCCTCATCGCACAGATCGTAGAAATAAGCGTCGTGCTGATAGTGCGCAAGGCGGATGGTATTCGCGCCCACCTCCTGGATGAGCTTCATATCCTCCTCATGCTCCCTTTCGCCAATCGCCCATCCCTTATCCAGCCGATCCTGATGGCGGGAAACACCGTGCAGCGGATAGGGCCTCCCGTTGAGAGAAAAGCCCGTGTCCGGACGCACTTCAAAAGTACGCACGCCAAAGCGCGCACAAACCGCGTCGAGCTCCGCGCCGCCCTCCAGCAGCTTCGCGCAAGCTTTGTAGAGATACGGATCCTCCACACCATTCCACAGATGCGGGTTTTCCAGGCGAATGGAAGCCGTACCCTGATGAATATCCACTTGCGTACGGGCAATGCAGTCGTCCCCACTATCATAGATTTCGAAGAGCAGCGTCTGCCCGTCGCGCGCATTCGTCAGATACGCTTCCAACGCGATATCCGCCGCGCCGTCCTTGAGAAGCGGCGTCACGCGCAGGCCCGGCGCGCCGTAATAATCGAGGTCGAAATGGCTCTCCGGCACCGTAATGAGGCTCGCCTTCCGGTACAGCCCGCCGAAAAACGTAAAGTCCGCCATCTGCGGGTAGACCGTGTCGTTTGATCCATTATCGGTCATGACGGCTAGAAGGTTTTCCCCATCCGCCTTCAGATAGGGCGTAATATCCGCACGGAAGGTCGAAAAACCGCCTTCATGTCGCGCAGCCTTTTGCCCGTTGAGATATACCTCGCAGATGCTGTTTGCACCCTGAAATTCAAGATAGATGCGCCCACCGTCCGCCGGCACAGGAATCGAAAGCGCGCGGCAGTACCAGCAGGGACCACGGTAATAGTCGCTGCCTCCATCCTGTCCGTCGAGATTGTTCCAAGTGTGGGGAAGCGTCACTTCCTCCCAATCCTGCGGCAACAGGGCGGGCGGCGCCTCCTGCGCCATTTGAGTAAACAGCCAGCCATTTGAGAGCGTTGTTATCTGTCTCATGCCGATCATTCCTTTCCAGTTCCAAATAAGATTATCGTTTGACGGTTTCACCAGTTCTATACGCAGACGCCGGAAACAGATGAAAAGAAAAAACAATTTTATTATACAAGAGGATTAAAAAATAGCAATATTTTCTATAGAATCTCTGATATATGATTGAATTCTATTCAGTCCTTTTCGGTTGCTCTTGGTTAATTGGCAAAGCCAAAGCCTGCCGCAAACAAAAAGCAGGCGTGTACCTGATACACGCCTGCTTCCGTTATACATGCGGTTATTGCTCTTTGCCTACCAACCAATCAATGGATACGCCGAGCACATCGCTCAATGCGACAAGCTCTGTATCCGTAACATACCGCAGCTGGCCCTCCAGCTTTGAAAGACCGGATGCATTCAGATCAATGCCACGCACCTGAAGCTGGGTCAACAGATCCTTTTGCTTCATGCCGATTGCCTTACGGGACTGCTCCACTTTTGCTCCGACGATATTACGATCGCCGAGCGGCTGTTTTCTGATTCTCATGGCCACACACCTCTCCATAAAAATATAACATGGCACGCGCCTGGCAACATCAAGCAAGCTGTGCGGCCAATGACTGCGCCATTTACCGCATGGCAAACCGGATATTGGGGGGCCGGTCGGCCAACGGTGTTTGCCTTATCAAAAAAGGAACCACACGGTGTCCCTTTCTTCACGCGTATTATAACCTAGCAAATTCGAAAAAACAAGTGCTTTCACAATTTAGAAACAAATTCATTGTAAATCCATCGGCTGACGGCAGCTTTCCCCGCTCAAACTCGCATGAAAAGCCTGCTTTTTAAGCCTTAGGAACAAACACAGCAAGAAATATCAGAAAAAAAGAACCATACAGTAAAAAAAATGTTATAATAATAGCCGGCAGTCTCCCGCTTGGAGAAGCAGGGTCTCTCTCTTTCATCCGGGTGATCACCGTAATTTTTTCCTCATTTAAAGAATACCTACAAATTATGAATTAGGAAAATATAATTTATTAAATTTTTCATAAAACAGCGTATAAAACAACCAATTTTTGATGAAAAGCGAGGGAAACAACCATGGAATACACAGGCAAGCTGAATTTGACCATGCTAACAGATTTTTACGAGCTGACAATGGCCAATGGATATTTTCAAAATGGGTTTACGGAAACGATCGCGTATTTTGACCTGTTTTTCCGCAGGATCCCGGATGGAGGCGGCTTTGTCATCATGGCCGGCGTTGCACAAATGGTGGAGTATTTAGAAAACCTCTCTTTTTCTGAGGACGACCTGGATGCATTGCGTGGCCACGGATTTAGCGAGGCGTTTCTCGACTATTTGCGGCATTTTCAGTTTGCCTGCGATGTTTGGGCTGTCCCAGAAGGCACGCCTGTATTCCCCGGTGAACCGATCGTCACTGTGCGCGGCCCCGTCATCCAGGCACAATTTGTTGAAACCATGCTGCTTTTGTGCATCAACCATCAAAGCCTGATCGCCACAAAAGCCAACCGGATTGTCCGCGCCGCTCAAGGCCGCGGTGTGATGGAATTTGGCTCCAGACGGGCGCAGGGCTTCGACGGCGCGGTATACGGCGCACGAGCCGCCTTCATCGGCGGCTGCGTAGGAACGGCCTGCACCATCTGCGAGCGTGATTTCGGCATTCCGGCACTTGGCACAATGGCGCACAGCTGGATTCAACTATTTGATAGCGAACTGGAGGCATTCTGCGCCTATGCGCGTGAATACCCGGATAACTGCACCCTGCTTGTGGATACCTACGATACGCTCCACTCCGGCCTGCCCCACGCGATTGAAGCCTTCCGCCGTGAGCTGCTGCCGCGGGGCTGCCGCCCAAAGGGCGTCCGCATCGACAGCGGCGATATTACCTATCTTTCCAAGCGGATGCGCAAAATGTTGGATGAGGCCGGGTTCCCGGATTGTTCCATCGTCGCCTCCAATTCTCTAGATGAATATATCATTCGGGATATGCTGATCCAAGGCGCCAAGGTGGATTCCTTCGGTGTGGGCGAGCGGCTCATCACAGCGGCATCCGATCCGGTGTTCGGTGGCGTATATAAGCTCTCCGCTATTGAAACAGAGGACGGCGTCATCCCCAAAATTAAGCTCAGCGAAAATGTGAGCAAAATCACAACGCCTGGCGCTAAAACCGTATGGAGGCTGTTTGATCGTGACAGCGGCAAGGCGATTGCCGACGTTGTCACCTTGATGGACGAAGTGATTGATGAACGTGCGCCGTATGAGCTGTTTGACCCGGAATTCACCTGGAAGCGCAAAACGGTGCAAAACTTCCTCGCCCGCCCCCTGCTGCGCAAAATATTTGAGCACGGAAAGTGCATTTGCCATACCCCCTCTGTTGAAAAAATCCGCGCCTATTGCGCGGAGCAGGTAGACGCCCTGTGGGAAGAGGTGCTGCGGTTTGAAAACCCGCATCAATATTACGTGGATCTCTCCCAGAGGCTATGGGATTTGAAGCATAGCCTAATTGAAGAGCACCGGATAAACAGCGAGGGCTGACAGCCGCAGCCCCCCACCGGCCGCAGCCGGGCGGCACGCCCTGTTGTGCAGTGCAGCCACCGGGGGCTAAGCAATCTGAAAAATCAATAGGACGCATTGCATGGCGCTATGCCTGCAATGCGTCCATTTCATTTCCTATCCTCTCATGTGTTTCCCTTTTTTCGCTTTTTCAAACGCCGAAAAATCATGCAGGCAAATGCAACGCTGAATTCCTGCCCTACGGGCACTTGATCTCGGATGTCTTCCCACTTGATCTCCGGCACAATTTCTTCCACACATTGGCGATAGGAATCCGCAACGGTCTTATTACCGCTTTTCATTGCAACCATCCCCTCTTTGATTGGTTAACAACAGAATAACAAAAAACCCGAATAGATTCCTGACTTTATTTGCTCAAGTATTGTTTGCAGCGCACTCTTCCGCCGGAACATAATACTGCGCCTGCGCGTGCCAGAGCTCGTGATACTTGCCCTGTTCGTCCGCGAGCAGTTCGTCATGGCTGCCCGTCTGGATCAGCCTGCCATGGTCGAATACCGCGATCTGATCGCAGAAGCGGCAGGAGGAGAGGCGGTGGGAGATATAAATTGCCGTCTTTGCTCCGACGAATTGATTAAACCGCTCATAGATTTCATGCTCCGACACCGGGTCGAGCGCGGCGGTCGGCTCGTCGAGGACGATAAAGGGCGCATCCTTGTAGAGCGCGCGGGCCAGCGCGATCTTCTGCGCCTCTCCGCCGGAGATTTCCACGCCGTCCTCCTCAAAATCCTTGTAGAGCGCGGTGTCGAGCCCTTTCGGCATCTTCTCGGCCCGCTCGGCAAACCCGGCCTGCTCGAGGCATCTCCACACTTTCTGCTCATCATATTCCAGCGAGGTGGTCACATTCTGCCCCAGAGGGAAGGAAAACACGCAGAAATCCTGGAAGACGACGGAGAAGAGCGTCATATATTCCTCATAATCATACTTTTTGATATCGATGCCGTTGAGGGTGATCACTCCCTCCTGCGGGTCATAGAGCCGGCAGAGGAGCTTGATAAACGTGGTCTTGCCGGAGCCGTTGAGCCCCACCACGGCGAGGCGCTCGCCCACGCGCAGGCGGATGGAAAAATCCTTCAGCGCCCAATCCTCCGCGCCGGGGTAACGGAAGCTGACGTTTTGAAACGCGATCGTATAGTCGTTGTCGTCGCGTTTTTCGACCGGCAGGGTGCCCTGGTATTTGACGGGAGGGGTATCGAGCAGATCAAAAAAATACTGGGTCTGGTGTAATTCCGCAATTCCTGTGACGCCGGCGATCAAATTCTCCACGCCATGGGCAACCTGCTGGATAGCGCCGACATATTTGAGCAAATTGCCTGCGCCGAACAGCCCCGCGAGCGCTTTGAGCGCCACAAAAATATAGATCGCGCCCGTCATCACCGCCGTGATCAGCGCGTTTATGGAGCCAAACCGGCTCTCCGCCCGCGCAAAGCCACCATACACCTTGACAAGCTGCCGCATCGTTTTGTCATAGGCCTGCTCCATGATCAGCTTCTTCTCATGAAAGAGGCGGATCTCCTTCCCCAGCCGGTAATCTGATATTAAATCGCTATAGTAAGAAAACAGCCGCATGGCCTGAAGATTTAAATCGTAATATTGGTTATTTGTTTTTTGATAAAAATGCCCAACCACCAGCAGGGCTGCTGCGCAGGCTACCATCACGCCCAGCAGCGCCAGCGCCAGCCACGGCGATTCCCAAAAGGATGATCCGGTGCGCACCAGCACGATTTTCAAAAACGGAACCAGCATCACAACGGAGCACACCGTGGAGAAAAGGCCCTGGAAGAAAAGATCCATCGAGTAATAAAACACGTTGAGCGCGCCGCCATGGCCCCAATTCACCTGCCAGTAATCCCGCGCCTTTTTTTGAAAATCCGGGTTCTCCAGGTTTTCATAATCCGTATCCAAAATTTTTTCACTGGCCGCCACGCTCTCCTTCACCCATCCCATCGTTCTGTTTAGAAGGTGATGGCGGTTCGCCAGCGCATTTTTGCCGAGATAGAGCAGAAAGTTAAGGCCCACCGTCACCAACACGAGCAGCACGAGGCGTTTGATATCCCGCGCGCCGATCAGCTCGTCGAGGATCAGGGCGGACATCCACAGATTCACCAGCGGCTCGAGCGATAGCAGCAAATCGCTGAGGATCATGGTGGGAAACGTCCATTTTTCAAAAGCAGATAAGGCCGAAACCGTGCGCCTGAGCAAGGTGAATTTTTCTCGCCAGGAGAGCTCCTCAAACTTTTTGGGCTCATACATCCTGCTCGCCCCCTTCCGGATTTGTTTTGTAATACTGGCTTTGCAGCTCATAAAGCCGGTGATATTTCCCCTTCTTCGCCATCAATTCGTCATGCGTGCCTTCCTCCACAATTTGCCCGCCCTCTAAAAATAAAATCCGGTCGCAGAAGCGGGTGCTCGAAAGCCGGTGGGAGATGTAGAAGGAGGTGCGCCCCTTGGTCATCTCGCTGTATTTGAGATAGATCTCGTTCTCCGCAATCGGGTCGAGCGCGGCGGTCGGCTCGTCGAGGATGATGACCGGCGCATCCTTATACAACGCACGGGCCAGTAGCAACCGCTGCCGCTCCCCGCCTGAAAAATCCGCCGCGTTCTCATAAATTTGCTTATCCATCATCGTATGCAGCCCGTCCGGGAGCTGCTCGATCCGCGCGCTGAGCCCGGCCTGCGAAACGCAATGCGCCACTTTCGCTTCGTCCATCTCTTCCGCCACGCATAGCGCCACATTCTGCGCGACGCTCACGGGCAGGAAGTTGACATCCTGAAACACGGCGGTAAACAGTTTGAAATAATCATCCCGGTTGAACTCCGTGCTCTTTACGCCGTTGACCCGAATCTCCCCCGCCGACGGCTGATAAAGCCCGCACAGGAGCTTCATGCAGGTGGTCTTGCCCGCGCCGTTTAAGCCTACGAGCGCGATCTTCTCGCCGGGCCGCACCTGAAAGCTGAGATCTTGCAGCGTGGGCCGTTCGCTGCCCGCGTAAGAGAACTGCACGTGATCGAATGCGATCTCGCAGGGCGTCGCATCGCCCCCAGGCAGCGGCGCGCCCCCCTCCCGCCGCAGCTGGTCGGGCAGCTCTAAAAAGGCACGGTAATCATTGCACTCCAGGCTTGCAAGGTGCAGCTCGTTTACCTGCCTGGACAGCCCAAGCGTCCAGGCGGAAAAACCGGTAACCAGCCCAAAATAGAGCACAAAATCGGAGGGCGTGATCCGCCCCCGCAGCACCTGCGCAATCAGCACGGCATAGGCCACGCTGTCGCGTACAAGCACGAAGAAGGCGATCAATCCGTCGGAGGTTGTCTCCTGGCGCACCCATTTCCGCAGCAGCGCGGCATACGCATTTCCCAGCTGTTCAAATAGGCCGCGGAACCAGTGCGCAATGTGATACAGGCGGATATCCTTGCCGGCCGAAAATTTCTGGGCGGTGCGCGTCAGGTAATCAAGCTTATGCCGGATCAGCATTTGTCCCCTATCAAATTGGTAAACGTGGAAATTGTTCCACCGCAGGACGAAAAAGCTTACCGCCGACATAGTGAGCAAAAAGAGCACCAGCCAGATGCTGAGCGTTGACAAAATGGCCGTATAGGTGAAAAATACCGAACACATTGACCCCCAGCGCAATTATCATCGTCAAAACGGCAGAGCCGCCGGAGCCGTTTCCATATTGGGTAAACGCTTCGCACCGCTGTCGTTTGATCCGGCCCTCCAGGCTCTCAATATTCTCATAATCCGTATCCAGGGTTTTCAAAAAGCCGTCTGCTTTAAAACGATACCGCGTTTGCAGATCGACCAATATGATCCGCCCGCCGATGAACTTATCCAGCCAACAGCACGCGCCGTAGATCAAAATCGCAACGCCTACCGTTGTGATCAGTTGCACCGGTGTCACCCCGCCCGTCAGGCAGTCAACCAGGATTTTGGAAAGCACCACCAAAATCAGCGGCGAGATGACCGACGGCGGGATGTGAAGCAGGGAGATGAGAATATCCTTTTTGCTCCAACCCCACACCTTTTTAAGCATATAAATCGTATTCTGCCAGGTCGTGTATTTTTTTGTTTGCGTTTTCTGCTGCATTCTGTGTTCCCCCTTTACCTGCATCATAGCATGCGCTGCCCGCCCATAAAAAAATCGTGCACGAACGGCTTCGCTCCGTGCACGAATGGTATCTTTCCGATTTTCTGACTACCCGATGGGCAGCATCACTTCCGTTGCGAACACGTCGCCCTCATCCTGCCGGTTGCGATAGCCGCCGTATTTTTCAATCAGCGCGTCCACGCGCCTGAGGCCGAAGCCATGGCTGCCGGCTTTTGTGGTCTGGTATGCGCCGTTTTGCTTTTTCAGCGCCCCGCCCACGGAATTGCTCACGGAAATGTAGAATTGCCCCTTGAACCTGCCAATATAAACGCGGATGAACCGCTCCTGTTGTGCCGCCTGCTTCATGCAGGCCTCCATGGCGTTGTCGAGCAGGTTCCCGAGGATGACGCACAGATCCGTCTGCGCAACAGGCAGCTCCGGTGAAACCGTCGCCTTCGCGTTGACGGAGATGCCCTTTGCCTGCGCCATGGAGAGCTTGCTGTTTAAAATCGCGTCCACCATCACGTTGCCCGTTTTCACCACGGTATCGACGCTCGTCAGATCCTGGTCGAGGGAGGCGAGGTATTCCTCCAGCCGATCCGCCTGCCCCATCGAGAGATAGGCCTTCATGGTCTGGATATGGTTGTGATAATCATGCCGCCAGCCGCGCATTTGGCGGTACATATTCTCCACCTCACGGTAGTGCCGCTCCATCAGCTCGTTCTGATAGGCTGCGACGCGCTTCTCCGCGCTGCGGTTGATCAGCCGCCGCACAATAAGCGCCAGCCCCGCCGCCAGCAGGAGCAACAGTATCACCGCGCCCGCGATCAAAAGCCCGTTTTTCATGATTCTTCCCCTTTAAAAAACCGGATAAACGCATCATTCACCGCCGCATATAGCCGCCGGCTGACAGGGAGCCTTTCCCCGCTGTCGAGCGTCAGCTCCGATTTGTCAATCCGGCGGATGTGCCGGAGGCTGACCAGATACGAGCGGTGGCAGCGAATGAACGGCTCGCCTGCAAGCGTTTTTTCCAGCCCGCCGATGCTCACCTGCGCCTGCTGCGCCCCATCGGCCGTATGAATGCAGACGAAGTGCGCAAAGGCCTCCGCATAAAAAATATCGTCCGCGCAAAAGCGCGTTTGCACGCCCGCAACAGGCAGAAGCAGCTGCTTCGGCGCGCGGCTCAGCCGGGCCGCAGCCTTATCCAGGCAGGCAAAGAGCTTCGCCTCGTCGATTGGCTTTAACAGGTAATGCAGGGCGGATACGTCATACCCATCGGCTGCGAATTCCGCCGTGCCTGTGATGAAAATGATCGCGCATTTTTCATCCGCCGCGCGGAATTTTACGCGCGAGCGTTACGCCGTCGAGCCCCTGCATCTGGATATCGAGCAAAAAAAGGTCGAAGCAGGGCTTTGCCTCCCACTCGAACCACAGCGCCTGCGCGCTGGGAAAGCGCTCCACGCGCACCGGGTCGGCCCGGCCCTCGCCCCAGCGGCGGACAAGCGCGCTGAGATATGCAAGCGTTGCCGGCTCATCGTCGCACACTGCGATGTGCATGCCGTTTCCCCTCCCCTTCCTGTTTTCATCCAAAATTATAGCATTTCATGCGGGCGGAAGCAACCGGCAGAAAAAGCCCTTGGTAACCTTCCGAAATATATGCGCCGGAGCGCGCTTCGGCTCTTGACAATCCCTCTGCCCGGCGTGCTATAATGAAAAAATGGATGGGTGTTTTTCGGGCGCGCTGCCGCCCGGAAAATCCGGAAGAAAGGGGTTATCAAAATGTATGCAATCCTATGCAAAATCATCGCTCTATTTATGGCCGCGCTCCAGAGCCTGCTCTGGTTTGCCCCCGGCCTTTTCGGCGGCGACCTGCCGGTCGATACCGCGGCCTATACGCCGCCCGTCTACGGCCAAGTGGGCGATGAGTCCCAGGCGGCGGAGCACGGCGGCTGGTACCTGACCTATGAGGATAATTTTGACGGCGACGCTCTCAACAGCGATCTCTGGGTGACCTCCCCACACGGCCTACGCAACACCGAATACTGGTGCGATAATATGGTGCGGGTGGAAAAACGGCAACTGCGTCATCTCCGCCGCATACCTGGACGATAACGACTGCCCGGACGGGAAGTGCCCCGCCTTCGGCGATTTTACCTCCGGCATTGAAACGCGCGGCAAGCAGGAGCAGGTTTTCGGCTACTACGAGGCCCGTGTGAAATTCCCGAAGGCGGAAGGCCTCTGGAGCGCCATGTGGTTTCAGAGCGGCACGATGGGCCGACTTGGCAACGGCGGCAAGGACGGCTCTGAGATAGACGTGTTTGAATCCTCCTTTTATCATAACCCCACACAGATTGGCCACTGTATCCATTGGGATGGCTACAGTGACACCTGGCACCGCGACAGCGGCGCGGTTGTGGACACCGGGGTCGACCTTTACGACGATTACCACGTTTGGGGCCTGCTCTGGACTCCGACGGAGTACACCTTCTTCCTCGACGGAAAGCCGATTGCCTGCACAAACGCGGGCGGCGTCTCCCAGGTTGCGGAATACCTGCGCTTTACGGTGGAAATCCGCCATACGGAATACGGCCCCTACGGGCAGAAGCTCGGCGAGTTTATCAACACCAGGGAAAACCCGGCCGAATTCCAGATCGACTATGTGCGCGCTTATCAAAACACCGATTTCATCGCCAGCCAAAAAACGGCGGAGGATTTCAAACAACCGCTACTCGCAAAGCTGGTGCAGAAATAAAGTGAGATTCCCGGGCGTATTGTTTCACCGGTTATTAGCAGAGAAATTTGCACGGCGGCGTCTGCGGGCAACCGTGCAGATCTCGCAATATATCACATAACGGCGTGCAACATGCTTTCTGGATTGCACACCCAACAGGAGCTGATGAATCTATGGCAGAATTTATCCTTTCCGCCTTTTCCGACGAGGCGGGCATCGATCTGGACGAACAGATCCGCGCATGCCAGGCAAACGGCATCACGCACATGGAGCTCCGCGGCCTGCCCCAGGGCAATGTCTCCTCGCTTACAACAGACGACGCGTGGGTGCTCAAGGCAAAGCTCGATGCCGAGGGCATGCAGGTTTCCGCAATCGGTTCTCCCTATGGCAAAATGAATATCGCGGATGATTTCGAGCCGCATTTTGCAGCCTTCCAGAACACGGTCGAGGTCGCAAAAATCCTCGGCTGCCACCTGATCCGCATGTTCAGCTTTTACTTTGACGAAGGCCAAAGCTATGAGGCTTATCGGGATGAGGTGTTCTCCCGCGTGGGCAGGATGGCGGATTATGCGCTTGCGCACAACGTGCTTTGCTGCCATGAAAACGAAAAGGGCATCTACGGCGATACCGCCGAGCGTTGCCTCGACCTCTACCAACATTTTGAGGGCCGGCTCGCAGGCGTATTCGACCCGGCAAACTTCATCCAATGCGGCGTACATCCACTAGAAGCCTATGAAATGCTTGAGCCCTATATCCTTTATATGCACGTCAAAGACGCCAAAATGGCGGATGGCAGCGTAACCCCGGCAGGCGCAGGAGACGGACAGGTTGGCGAAATCCTGCGCCGTTTTCAAAAGATGGATGGCAAACGTTTTCTCTCCCTGGAACCGCACCTGAAGGTTTTTGCAGGCCTGTCCGCATTGGGAAAAGGACGATGCAAACAGCGCAAAAGATGGAGCAATATGCCTACCCCACCAACCGCGCGGCGTTCGACGCGGCGGCGCAGGCGATGCACCGGCTGCTCAGCGGACTGAATGCCTGAATGATGAATAAGGAAAGGATGATCCCTATGCAGCAGGTACGCTTTGGCATTGTCGGCGTGGGCAATATGGGCTCCGCCCACCTTTCGCATATTCTCAGAGGCAACGTGCCGGAATTGAAGGTCACCGCCGTGGCGGATATCAATCCCGCTCGCCTGAAAGCCGCAAAAGCGGCGGCCGAGAAGGCCGGGCAGCCGATCGAAGGCTTTCCCACAGCCGCGGCGCTTTTTGAAAGCGGTCTATGCGACGCAGTTATCATCGCCACGCCGCACTACGACCACCCCCCGCTCGTGATCGAGGCGCTCGCGCACAATCTTCACGTCATCACGGAAAAGCCCGCGGGTGTTTACACCAAACAGGTGCGTGAGATGAATGAGGCCGCGGCAAAGAGCGACAAACTCTTCGCCGTGATGTTCAACCAGCGGACAAATCACATTTACCGCAAAATGAAGGAGCTTGTTTCAAGCGGCCGTTATGGAGAAATTCGCCGCACCAACTGGATCATCACCGATTGGTTCCGCTGCCAATCCTATTATAACTCCGGCGGCTGGCGCGCCACTTGGGCCGGCGAAGGCGGCGGCGTGCTTTTAAACCAGTGCCCGCATAACCTTGACCTGTGGCAGTGGATTTGCGGCATGCCCGCCAAGGTGCGAGCCTTCTGCAAGGAGGGGCACTTCCATGAGATTGAGGTGGAGGACGACGTGACCGCCTATGTGGAGTATCCAAACGGTGCGACCGGCGTTTTCATCTCCACCACCGGCGAATTCCCCGGCACGAACCGGTTTGAGATTGTGCTCGACCGGGCGACGATCCTCTGTGAAAACGGCAAGCTCTCTGTTTTTGAGCTGGAGGATTCCCAGCAGCATTTTATCGACACCTGCCCAGAGGGCTTCGGCCGGATGGATGGAGGCTTTATCGATATTGAAACAGATGGTGAAAATCCGCAGCACGATGGCGTGCTGCGTGCCTTCGCGGCGGCTATCCTGCGCGGCGAGCCGCTCATTGCGCGCGGCGAGGAGGGAATCAACGGCCTGACGCTCTCCAATGCGATGTTCCTCTCCTCTTGGCTAAATGAAACGGTTACGCTCCCGCTGGATGAAGAGCTGTTCTATGCGGAGCTGAAAAAGCGGATTGATTCTTCTAAAGCCAAAAAAAGAGAGTCAGGATACCGTTGTATTCAATGTAGAGGGGACGTTCGGTTCCTAAAATCCTTGCATGGAAAGGATGGTTGTCGTTTATGCTACGAACTGCTATCATCGGCTGCGGCGGGATTGCGCAGGTGCACGCCCTGGCGCTCAGTGAGCGCTCGGACGCCCATCTGGTTGCCGCTGCGGACTGCCGATTGAAACGGGCGGAGGATTTCTGCGCCCGCTTTGGAGGCGCCCCTTACCAAAGCTTTCACGAGCTGCTCCAGCGGGAACGGCCGGACGTCATCCATCTCTGCACGCCGCATTCCCTACACGTGCCCATGGCAGAAGAAGCGCTGGGCTGGGGCGTCCATGTCCTCTCGGAAAAACCGGCCGCGATCTCTCCCAATCAGCTCAAAAAGCTGCGCGAGGCGGAGAAACGCTCTGTCGCGCAATACGGCGTGTGCTTTCAAAACCGATATAACCCCTGTGTACAAGCGGCAAAGGAGCGCATGGAATCCGGCACGACCGGCAAACTTCTGGCGGCGCGCGCCTTTGTCACCTGGAACCGGCAGCCGCCCTATTATACGGAGAGCGGATGGCGGGGCACGCTCCGGCAGGAAGGCGGCGGCGTGCTGACCAACCAGGCGATTCACACGCTTGACCTGATGCGTTATTTCGGCGGCGAAATCGCCGCTATCAGCGGCCAGATTACCAATCAACATCTGCGGGGCGTGATCGAAGTAGAGGATACCGCCTGCGTCCTGCTGCAATATGCAAGTGGAGCTGCCGGCATATTTTACGCAACGACCGCCTACCGCCAAAATGCGCCCGTGCTGTTGGAGCTTGTCTGTGAGCAGGAAACGCTCCGCCTCGAAGGGTCGAATCTTTATCGGCTTGAGGGGAATCGCTTTACGCTGCTGTGCGGCGAAGAGGAGCGTATGCCCGGCAAACCCTACTGGGGCTCCGGCCACGCGCGGCTGATCGACGCGTTTTATCGCTCCCTCCTGCCGGGCGGCGAAGCCTTTCCCATCGGCGCACAGGAGGGCGGTCGGGCAAGCGAACTGCTTTTCTCCCTATATATGCAGAATGGGATCGATTACGAAGCCATCCAACTGAATGAAACCATTGATATCCAAGCAAACTAAAACAGATGAATTTTGCATACCCACTCTTGTACAGAAAGGAATGACGATTCTGATGCAAATGACTATGCGCTGGTTCGGCGCTGAAAAAGATACCGTCACCCTAGAGCAGATTCGTCAGGTGCCGGGCGTGACGGGCGTAGTGCCCGCCCTGCATGATCTGCCCGCAGGCGAGGCGTGGCCGCTCGACCGCATTCTGAAAATGAAGGCGGAAATTGAGGCCGCAGGGCTCACGATGGAATGCATTGAGAGCGTAAACGTCCATGAGGATATCAAATTGGGCGCGCCCTCCGCTGAGCGATATATTGAGAATTATAAAACCTCTATCCGCAACCTTGCAAAGGCCGGGGTGAAGGTGATCTGCTATAACTTCATGCCCATCTTTGATTGGACGCGCACTGATCTCGCTATGCGGATGGGGGATGGCGCCACCTGCCTCTCCTACGATGGGGCGCAGATTGAAGGAAAAAGCCCGGAGGATATGTTCCGCGAGATCGATGAAAACTCCAACGGTTACGCCATGCCCGGCTGGGAAACGGAGCGTATGGGCGAGATCAAGGACCTATTCCAAAAATACAAGGGCGTGACGGATGAGGACCTGTGGCGCAATCTCCAGCACTTTTTGGAGGAAATTATTCCTGTCTGCGAGGCATGCGACGTAAAAATGGCCATCCACCCGGACGATCCGCCGTGGGGCATTTTCGGCCTGCCGCGTATCATCACGGACCTCAATGCGCTGCGCCGCTTTTTAAAGCTCGTCGACAGCCCGTATAACGGCCTAACCTTCTGCACCGGCTCGCTCGGCGCGAGTAAGGATAACGACCTGCCCGCCATGATCCGCGCAGTGGGCGACCGCATCTATTTTGCGCACCTTCGCAATGTGAAGGTGGAAGGCAACCGCTTTCATGAAACCTCCCACCTCTCCGCGGATGGATCGCTCGATCTGTACGAGATTGTCAAGGCGCTTCAGGATGTAGGCTTTGACGGTTATATCCGCCCTGATCACGGGCGCATGCTCTGGGGCGAAGTAGCACGGCCTGGTTACGGGCTCTATGACCGCGCGCTGGGCGCGGCGTATCTGAACGGCCTTTGGGAGGCCGTAGCCAAAAGCAGATAATCAATCAGCAGTAAAGGTATCTTCGTGTCAAATTTTCGCACTTCTCTCAAACGGCTATCAGAAAGGAATGATGATTATGCTACAGCATGAAAATTTGAAGGGCCGCGTGGCCGTCGTCACCGGTGGCGGCGGGGTGCTGTGCAGCTCCTTTGCGAAGGATCTCGCGGCCTCCGGCGTGAAGGTAGCGGTGCTCGATATCCGCAAGGAGGCGGCGCAGGCCGTTGCAGATGAAATCAATGCATCCGGTGGCGCGGCCATCGGCATCGCGTGCGACGTGCTCAGCGCGGAGAGCCTGGAGGCGGCCCGCCAAACGGTGCATGCGGCATTCGGCCCCTGCGACATCCTTTTAAACGGTGCGGGCGGCAACTCCCCGCTCGGCACAACAACGAAGGAGACGCTCGAGCCGGAGGATTTGCGGCAAAAGGCGGAGGGCGTGAAAACCTTTTTCGATCTGGACCCCAAGGGCATTGAATTCGTTTTCAACCTTAACTTCCTCGGCACGCTGCTCACCACGCAGGCCTTTGCAAAAGATATGATCGGCAGGGAAAACGCGTGCATCCTAAACGTTTCCTCCATGAACGCTTACCGGCCCCTGACCAAAATCCCGGCCTATTCCGCGGCAAAGGCGGCGGTATCGAACTTTACGCAGTTCATGGCCGTGCATTTTGCGGATGTGGGCATCCGCGTCAACGCGATCGCGCCCGGCTTTTTCTCCACCAACCAAAATAAAACTCTGCTTTACAATGAGGATGGCTCTCTCACCCCGCGCAGCGAGAAAATCCTCTCCCACACGCCGCTCAGGCGCTTCGGCGTGCCGCAGGATCTGACAGGCACGCTTTTATACCTCTGCGACGAGGCATACGCGGGCTTTGTTACCGGCATCATTGTGCCGGTGGACGGCGGTTTTTCAGCCTATTCCGGCGTGTAAAAATTGATTGCAGCGGAATACGTCGGCCGTCTGTATTTAGGATAGCTCTTGTTTGATCAATCATGGGCAAACTTGCTCTTTTTTGCAGCATCCATCAAATATCTTATCTGCAAAGGAAGAATGACAATGGATTTGAACCTTCGCGCCAAGCAGGACTGCCTGTTTGACGAAATTTCGCTCGGCGAGGTGATGCTCCGTCTCGACCCTGGCGACGGGCGCATCAAAACCGCGCGCACCTTCCGCGCTTGGGAGGGCGGCGGAGAATACAACGTCGCGCGCGGCCTGCGGCGCTGCTTCGGCCTGCACACGGCGGTGGTCACGGCGCTGGCCGATAACGAGGTCGGCCGCCTGATCGAAGATTTTATTTTACAGGGCGGCGTGGATACATCCCTTATTGAATGGAAGCCCTACGACGGCATCGGCCGCAGCGTGCGAAACGGCCTGAATTTCACGGAGCGCGGCTTTGGCCTGCGCGGCGCGGTGGGCGTGTCGGACCGTGGGCATACCGCTGCCTCGCAGTTAAAACCCGGCGATATCGACTGGGATTTCATCTTCGGCCGCCTCGGCGCGCGCTGGCTGCACACGGGCGGCATTTTCGCCGCGCTCTCTGAAACAACGGCGCAGGCGGTGCTGGAGGCCGTGAAGGCCGCGAAAAAATGGGGCACGGTCGTCTCCTATGATCTCAACTACCGTCCCTCCCTCTGGAAGGAGATCGGCGGGCAGGCAAAGGCGCAGGAGGTCAACCGGGAGCTTGCAAAATATGTCGACGTGATGATCGGCAACGAGGAGGATTTTACCGCCTGCCTCGGCTTTGAGGTGCCCGGCAATGATGCAACTCTCAAAACCCTCAGCATCGAAGGCTACGGCAGGATGATCGAAGAGGCTGTGAAAGTCTACCCTAACTTCCAGGTGGTCGCCACGACCCTGCGCGCGGTGAAAACCGCCACGGTCAATGATTGGAGCGCGATTTGCTGGGCGAACGGCCAGCTTTACCATGGTCTCAGCCTGCCCGCGCTCGAAATTTATGACCGCGTCGGCGGCGGCGACAGCTTCGCTTCCGGCCTCATCTACGGCCTAATGACCACGGGCGACGCGCAGCAAGCGGTCAATTTCGGCGTTGCGCACGGCGCGCTCGCCATGACCACACCGGGCGACACCTCCATGGCGAGCCTGAAAGAAGTGGAAAACGTGATGAAGGGCGCGGGCGCGCGTGTGCAGAGATAATCCCCTGCACCCATCTCAAATTGAATCAAAGGACTGATTGATATGGATAAAGAAACCGTTTTAACCCGCATCCAGGAGGCGGGCATTGTCGCCGTCGTCCGAGCGGAGACGAGCGAACAGGCCATCCGCATTGCGGACGCATGCATGGAGGGCGGCGTGGCGGCAATCGAGCTTACCTTCACCGTCCCGCAGGCCGACAAAGTGATTGCCGACCTTGCCAAACGCTATGCGGACGGCGGCATCATCCTGGGCGCGGGCACTGTGATGGACGCTGCTACAGCGCGCATCGCCATTTTAAACGGCGCGCAATACGTCGTCTCCCCTTATTTTGATCCGGAAACGGTAAAGCTCTGCAACCATTACCGCGTGCCCATCATGCCCGGCGTGATGACGGTGCGCGAAGCGGTCATGGCGATGGAGGCAGGGGCGGATATCCTCAAGGTGTTCCCCGGCGACGTGTTCGGCCCGAAGATCATTAAGGCAATCCGCGGCCCGATTCCCTATGCGAAGATGATGCCCACCGGCGGCGTGGATGTGGATAATGTGGCCGACTGGATCAAGGCGGGGGCGGTCGCCGTCGGCGCGGGCAGTTCCCTGACCGCCGGTGCAAAAACAGGCGATTACCAAAGAATTACAGAAACCGGCCGCCGGTTTGTCGAAAACATCCGCCAAGCCCGTGCTCAACTGCGGTAAACCGGCTGATCCGCCGCCTGCCTTCATTCCAAGGTAGGAACCTCTCTGCTGAAATACACGGGTTTGGCCCCACTAGCCGCTTTTGCCACGGCGGGGTCTATTCCGATTCTGATGCTGAGAGCGCCTTCCACCCCCCTTCATCCGTCCCTTCCCATAAAAATTCATTCTATATTTTTTAAGCTAATTTTTATTGGGCTTTCAAAGATTATCTTCCCTATATATACTATATAAAGGGAGGTATGGGAATGGCGATTGTATACACAAAGCTTTTCTGTCTTTTAGAGGAACGAGGGATCAGCCTCTATCGTCTGAAAAAGATGACTGGACTGGCTGATGGAACGATCACAAGCATGCGAAATAATACCTCCGTTACAACAGATACGCTCAGTAAAATTTGTCGGGCGCTTTGCTGCCAGCCGGGAGATATCACAGAATATATAGAGGATTCCGACGATCTGCATGAGATATGAAAGCGCTTTTATCATTTCAACCGGTGTGGAATAGGCCCCGGATGTAGCGTTGCATTTGAAATCCGAAAAAATTGCATTTAAAATCCGAAAAAACCAGAGCGTTTAAACGTTTATAAAACGGTGAATAATTGCCATTTTACATCGCGATTTTGCGAGTATAATTCGAGCCCCCGGTCAAGCATCTGAACGGGGGCTCGTTATGTCTGATCATGATGTCGTTGATCTGGTATCATAATGTTACTTACGTCTGTTGCCATGCTGCTCGCGGATGAGCTGATTACCAGTGCGTGGTTGCTCATTGGGGACATACTCGATCAGATCATCCAAAGCACAGTCGAGGGCCTCACATATCCTGTCAAGCTGGTCAAAACTGATCCGCTCCGCGATATCATTGTATAAGTTAGATATGGTCGTGGGGCGGATACCAGTCTCCTGTGATAGGCGTAGCTGAGTCCATCTGCGCTCTCCGAGGATGCGTGACAAGTGATTGACAATCATACTTATCACCCCTTACGGGTGATATCATATAGTAAATTGACAAGATTGTCGTAAAAGTGTGAAAAAATAACACAATACGTTATTTGAGGGCGCATATGTAATGATACATGGGATATATGATATACCATTACATATACACCTATAAAATCCCCGGTATCTATACAACACCGGGGAAACATACTAATAATTACGGATGATTATCTCCCTATAAGGGATCGTATTACCCTGAGATGCCAGATGATTGCCCCTGACGAGGCCCTCGATGGTACATCCATCATATAACTGCCTGATATATGGATCATCGTTATACGACAAAATATACCGCCCCTTAATTGCACCCAAAACGGCGGCTAAACGCTCATGGTCAGCGCGCGTAAAAGGCGCGTCGTAGTAATGCTCTGTGTCAACATAAGGCGGGTCGCAGTAGATCAATGCGTCTGGCCGGTCATAGGTACGGATCAATGGCGCAAAGTCCCGATGCTCGATTTTGACCTTGCGCAGGCGCTCCTGCACCTGCGGGAGGTAGTTGATACCGCGATCAAGCACGACCTCGCTGGTCTTATACGTCTGCTTATCGCATCCATAGCTCTCTCGGATAATATAATAATACCGCGCGGCCCGCTGGATGTCCGTAAGCCCCCCAACCTCAAGCTGATGCCGGATGTCGAAGAAACACTCGCGGGCATCGGGCAGGCCGGAGAGCTCGCGTTGCAACTCCTCGCAGTGATACTTGACACAGCGATAGAGATTGACGAGATCGCCGTCGATGTCGTTATATACCTCCAACTGGCCGGGCTGCTGAGGCTTACCAAACAGCACCCAACCGGCCCCGCCAAACACCTCGATATACCTGCTGATCTGACCGGCAGGAAAGCGCGATATAATCTCCTTGCGCAACGCCCTCTTGCCGCCGATCCAACCAATAAAACTGTTAATTGTGATCTATCCTCTCAATGCAAATTGTAAGGGGGCATCCTCGGATAGGCACAAAATAACAGACTGGCCCAAATGGGCCAGTCTGCCGTCGAAGCAATAGGCTCGTACAACATTATGATACGATACCATTTCAATCCACGCCGCCCGAAATGGACGGCGGCATGAGAATCATCTCATGCTCATATCTTACGGCAAATGAGCGGCAATGTCAACCCAAAATAGGATCACTGCACGACCAGGTCTACGACCCTAAAGGCCGTGCAAATGCCCTTGCGGTCAAGGACAGCGCGGTCACCCTTGAGCTCGTCTACGGTGTACGTATTACCGTAGACAAACGACGCAACGCCCTTGCCATCGTAGGTCTTGGCCCCCGTCTTAACCTTAACACGGCAGCCCTTGGTGACCGTCTTTGCGGGCGCACTCCCGCCGGATACCAACGTCAGGTCGCCAACCCTAAAGGCCGTGCAGATGCCCTTGCGGTCAAGGACAGCGCGGTCACCCTTGAGCTCGTCCACGGTGTACGTGTTACCGTAGACAAACGACGCGACGCCCTTGCCGTCGTAGGTCTTGGCCCCATCCCTGACCTTGACGCGGCTGCCCTTGACGATGCTGCCGGTGACGGGCTTGTCCGGCTGCACGGGCTTGGCAGCCTCATACGTGATCCAATCCAGCTTACCCCATGTATCCCAATTGCCATCCTCAAGGCGGCTGCGCACGACACCATGGTCAAATCCCTTGGCCTCGATCACCCATCCGTCGCCGATATAGATACCAACATGGGATGTGCCTCGAAACAGCAGCAAGCCGATGATGTCTGGGATTGTCTTGATGCCGCCTTTGGCCTTACAGCGCTGCTTGAGTCCGCCGACGTTGACGTCCTGCGCGGCGACATACTTGGGCGCACTCGTGGGCGTGCTGCACCAGAGATAGCCCTTGATCAAGCCACAGCAGTCATGCACGCGCTTGCCAATGTGCTTAGCCCGTGCCGTTGCCGGTCGGCTGCCCTCAAATTGGCCGGGGTACTGCGCCATCTTGGACTTAAGGAGCGCCTCGGTTGCGAGCTGGCCAAACGTGCCGTACCAGTAGGGGTTGCCGACCTGCGCCTTAGCGTAAGCCACGAGCCCGGTATTAGTCTTGCTTGCCATAATAATGTCCTCCTAATAATGTAATGATCAAGCGGCCATGTTGGTGTCGCTACGCAACTCGCGCAGCTTGGCGATCAGCTCATGTACCGGGACTGCCCCGGCTGAGATCATAAGGCCCGTCATGATCTGTGAGACGATTGGCCAACGAGCCGCAAGGCCCAACGCGCTGAAAATATCAAGGCCAAACAGCAGTGCCACGACGATGCCGACGACAAGTGCCCATACCGGGGGCTTAACGTACTGCATCACCTTAGCTGGCATGATGTCCTTGATGCGGTCGACGATAAACTGCACGATGGCCGCGCACACGATGATCACGAGGATTGTCTGAGATACTCCTGCCATATTGGTTGCACCTCCTCTCATTGTGAATTGATAGAGCTATGATAATAGCCGTGGCGGCCAGCGCCACGGCCAGTATCGATATGGTGATTGCCGCCGCAAGGTATAGATGCGCCGCTGCGGCTGCGGCTTGGCTGTAGATCATGTAACCGCCTCCCAATAGCGCGGGGCTGTGCCCGGGATCATCATACTGCTGGATGCAGATTGCAGGCATCGATAGATGTGGCCGTTGTAGCTGTAGTACAGCCCCTCGGTCACCGACATCAGGTGCCGGTATGGGATCGGGTTATTACGGTGCCCCTCTGCCCATTCGAGCGCGGCAATCGCGTCGAATATCGCCATTGCGGCGGCATCGACTTCATCCTGTCGGTCAGCTGTGGGCTTCGCATTGAGCAGCGCTTGTGCCGCGGCAACAGCAGCCGCGGCACCGGAGAAGTCCTTGTAATCAGAGGGTGTATATTGCGCCACCATATCGATTGCCGTTTCAAGCAGCGTAGTATCCGCATAGGAAACATCCGCATTATCTCGTGCTCTTACGCGCAGCAGATAATTACCACCTATGGGCACCCGCTTGGGGGTTAATTGCACATCCTCAATTACAATCACACACGATCACCCCCGCAGTTGTCTTGTAAATCTCTGGCCCGATCGAGCAGGTTAGCAGCAGGTGGTGCCGTCCCGGCTTGTCTACGGTCAGCATAAACGTCAGCAAATTGCCCTCCGACACCACGCAAGACCCCTGCCCGACAACCTCTCCATAAAAATCATGCAGCTCCCACGTAGCCGACTGCACCATTACCTGTGCAGCCGGATCGCATCCATAGATGCGCACGCGCTGCTGCCTACGCTCGCCCGGCATCAGCCGGATTGTTGGCCCATCCATCTAACATCCCTCCCAATCTGCACAATATCCCGCGTCCCACGCCGCGTTGTATCCCGGCATCCAGTCCAGCAGATAATCCCCATCCTGCCACGCAAACCGGATACCGGTTATATCCACTGTCATTAATACCGTGGCGTAATATGTGCTGTTGCCCGCCATATCCCAGGCTGTAAGGGTGACGTAGTACGTGCCATCCTCCAAGTCAGGAGGTACTTGCGCCGTCCAGTAGCCATCCTCACTACGGGCAAACACAAGGGCATGGTTATCAGCCATGCCCTCAATGCGCGTAATCATATCAATCCTCCACCTTGACGCGGATGGTAAACGGTGCTCCAACGTGCACGCGGTCGGTCACGCCGATAACCTCGACAATGCGCGGCGGGATGGTATCGAGCGTCACAGTGCGGGTGATCTCGACCTCAAGTCCGGTTGCGTCAGTGCCATGCACGCGGATTGTGTTGATGCCCTCATGCATGTAATCGGGATCTGTGTGTGTCGCAAACGCACCTGTAACGCTGTCAATCTCTACAGGCCCTTGATCGTGATCATTGGTATATACGTGCAAATTGAGCCGGGAGAGCTGATCGTCTGATCCAGTACCGATAATCGGGGTGCGTGCCTGATTGGTGATAAGCCCATCAGCTGGCGATGACAGACTGAGCGTAGGTGCCGTGACCGCAATTGTGCAGGTGATTGACGCGGGGTCGGCGGCGTTGCCATCCATGTCGGATACGCCAACAGAGATTGTCGTCTGGCCCTCATCCAGGGCCGTTGGAACAGCGTAAGAGAGATCATAGCCGCCCTCTACTGGTGTCAGAGTAAGCCCCGGCGCGCCCTGTGTGATCTTGCTGCCGCCGTTAATACGCAGGTCAAGAGTGGCGGGATCAACGCCGCTATCGTTGTCTCGCAGTTGGGCGGTGATGGTTGGGGTGCAGGTATTGATCCGGCTGTCCGATGATGGGTAGGTAATGGTGGCCGTGGGCTTGACGCTCTCGTAAGCCACTAATCGCAGCTGCTCGCCCCACGTCCCGTCCTCCTGGTTGATCGTGGTCTCATTACCTGCCTCGTCCGTGGCGATAATCTGCACGCCATAGTAGCCGCCCGGCTCGTTGGCAGAGGATAAGGCGGGCGCAGTGCCGGAGAGGGTGTAATACCCGTCCTCCGCTAGGGTTAACGGGTAGGTTTGGCCGTTGATGACGGCTTTGACGGTTGCAATAGACATTGGTTACCTCCTTATATCAATTTGAGTAGTTTGCACGACCAGTCGGATACACTGGATGATGTGCTGCTGGCGGCAGAGATGTAGATTTTGCCCGGTTCGTTTCCGCTTTGCCAGGCTGCCCACGGAGTGGTTTTTATCATGTTGTTAAATCCAACATCAAGTTTATCGTCGGTGGCCAATCCAAAGTTACAGGTTACTAGCAAGGGCGCGTAGCTTACCCTTGCTATAACCGTTTTATTTTGCGTATCCCAATCGCACGATACGTGGATGATTAGCGTGTAGACCGCACGGTAATCATCTGATCCGCTCTTGTTAAAATTTCCGCATGCCGTAAAGATGTACGATCCAGCGTCCAGTCCATAACATGCAAAATACACATATCCGCTGCCTGTTAGCTGGGTGGAGACATACGGTTGCATAGGTTTAAGCGCGCCACTGGCCCAATTGCTCCAATATCCATTTTGATGGGTGTATATGCGCGTATACGTGTTGCCGCTGGTCGCTATATACCGCTGTATGATCCCAAGCGTTTGTCCCGTCTTAACGCTGTGGTTATACTCGGCGACCTCCATTATCCCCGGGGATACCTCGGGGCAGTTATCTACGCTCCTAGCGGTGGTTACGGTAGCAATATGGACACGCTGACCCGGCGTGATATAGTTGTTAAGGTTATCGTAATGCGGCACTGGGTCTGCCTGATCAACATATATGATATCCGTAAGCATTGACGGCACCGCCCCCACATCCGCCGCCGTGGGCATCTGCGCGAGCTTGCCGCTGCTGTCGAGGGTGGCGATGCCGGAGGGCTGGCCTTTGCTTTCATCCAGGCCGTTAACTGCATCTATGATCTTATTCATGTTCTCAGCGCTGAAAGCGGTGCCGTCCGGAGCACCATCCGGGAAAATACTTTCGAACTCATATTCGGATCCAGTGTTCTTATCCTTTGCCAACACCCGCTTTGTGTTAGCTACCCATCGATCCAGTAATGACATGTCAAACCTCCTGTATCGTCAGCATCCAAAGCAGATTGAGGATGCTATTGCTGTTTTTACTGATCGCCACATTCGCCCGTGCGAGCATAATATCTCCTGCAAACACACCGAACTCTGCCGCCTCGATGTCTGCGCCGGAAACAGGCAGATTGACCAGCGCAGTAGTGATATTGGCTGCCTGCGTGAGCTGCGTCAGCGGATAACGGGCAATCTCATGTTCTAGTGCAGTGTCATATTTTGTGGCCGTCGCTGTCCCTGAGCCGAGCGCGATGTGCGTTGGTTTGAGCGACAGGCGGAGCGTGTCTGTCATGAATATACCGTTAAGGGCATCCAGCACGGTCTTAGTGATAACACCTGTATAATTTTCATCGCCGATTCTGCCTGTTGCAGAGGCCTTAATGGCCGGCATAATATTCACCTCCCCATATCCAGGGCTGCCCATCGTCTGCGAAGCAGCACAGCGGGGTGCGGATAGCATAGGTGGCCTGTAGCGCAAGCGCGTCTGCGGCCATGACGGACCCGATGACAATATCTGTATCGCGAATATCGGTCGGACTGTTTGCGTAGTCCCGCAGGAATGTTTTGCCGTAAGCAGTCAGATAGCCCTTGTCTTTCAGCTTTACCTCTACATGCTGCCATCTGCTGAGGAACAATGTGCGCTCTACAACAACATATTCACCGGTTATGTGGAGTTCGGGCCAATCAAGCCGCCATAGCGTAAATGGCTCCGTACTGCGCATCGAATCCACGGTCAGCGTCACAGTTGTCTCCGCGTCAGCGTAAGAGTAGAGCCGGTTTGCAGCGTAGGAGACCAGCTCCGCAGCCGTGCTATAGCGATCGTTGCTTTCTACTTCCTCAACGATTCCAGAGGCATTTGATTGTGCCGCAATCTGTCGGATAACCGGCACATTGGACAGCCGCACCCGCAGGGAGAAATAACCTCGATAGGTTATCTCTACTGTTTCGCCGCCTGTCAGCGCAGGTTCGTATTTATCATTGATAACAATTTCTGCGGAGTTATAGGCAAACAGCCATTGCTTGCTTACGTTATCGTTGTCGATTCCGCTGATGCCAACTGTCGCGAGCTTGCCGTTAACCCGGATCGTGGGCTGCTCGACAACCGGCCACGCAACGGCAATCTTGCCATCTTCGGCGTTGTAGATGTGTGTTTCGGTTTGCGGGTCCGTGATGCCGGTGGCACCCTTTACCGTTTGTACGGTGCGCATACTATAGGCTTCAACGGACTTTTGGATGTCTCGACAGCTTTCCGGCGGCTTGGCGGTCGGAAAATCCTCACGCACCAGGAATACAAAACGGAAGGGCTTGAAAACCGGCGTGTCATAGAACTCGTAGGGCGTAATTGCCGGAAGCGGCCCGGACGTGCCTGCGTAGAATTGCAGCGGGGTAGAGGTATAGCCGAGATATTCCCGCAGCGTGCTGGCGGTATTTACTTCGATGTTCCAAGTCGCGCCGACCAACCCTGCGATCTCGTTGAGCACGTTGTAAACCGTCATGTCCGGAGCGATATATTTTTGCTTTGGGAGGCCGGAAAGAGAGGAGGACACTGTACCCAACGCGATATTTTCCGCTGCGATGATATTATCGTAAATCTCTATGATGATTTCATACAGCGAGCTGTTTGCCCACGCCTTGTTGACGAACCGGCGTGTCAGCAAGTGATTCATGCTGTTTACCGTCAGCTCATAAATCGGTTTTTCGTACGGTGTTTTCCAGTGGGGATTTCGGGATTCCACACACGCCGCCATAAAGGAGATGTCCCGCATCATCAAACAGATAGACTGTGTCAAATGCGCGCGGTTCGGGGCGGCCGGTGATATCCACCGAGATAGTGCTTTCCGAGGAGGCTGCTGCATGATCTGTGATTTCCGCATCGCCCAGCATGGGATATTCGATTTTGTTGATGTAGCATTTAACCGCCATTGCTTTTCACCACACTATCAATGCTTCGCAGTACCAGATTTCCGACCCGGCGGCTATCCATAATAGCGTCGCCAGCTAGGTAGATATAAAAAACAGGGGGCGCTGCGGTATCCCGCGGAGCAATTGCGTTCATCATGCCATAAAGCCCGCCGAGCGCCGTATACTGGGCGTTTTCCTCGGCTGTCAGGACACGCTCGCCACGGTCCAGATATGCGGGATACCAATCGCTGGGCACGTAGTCTAACCCCACTTTCAAACGCGGGATTTTTGGGATGTGAAAGCCCTTGCCGCCGACAAGAGGGACCCACTCGGGGACTTCGATTTTGTTGATCCCGTTGATGAATTTATTGATTCCATCAATAATGAAATTAATTGGAAACTTGACGCTCTCTTTGATGGCGTCCCAGATGCTTTTGAAAATATTTTTGACATTGTCCCAGGCACCACGCCAGTTCCCGGTAAAAACATTTTTGATAAAACTGATTAGATTACGAAAGATGCTGATCACCGCATTCAGCCGTTTGCTCACTGTCCCCGCAATGGATGCGAAAATATCTCCAAAAACGGAGCCGAGCACATTTAGGTGATTTTTAAGAGGCAAAATAGCGATCTGGACCAGTTCGGAGATTAACCGAATTAGGGGCGTAAGTGCCAGTTCCATAAGATCAGCGATAGGGACGAGCAGCGTTTCAAATAGGCTGATGACGGGATCCAACAGTCCCAGCAGGGTGCTGATGATAGGGAGCAGGGCATTGAACAGTTCAAGTAGAGGCGGGAGCAGTTCAGAGATAATCTTCGTTACAGGCGGCAAGAGCTGGTTAAAGAGGGAGACAAGCACCGGCATCAGATTGCCCATCAGATCGCCAATGACCGGGGTCAGGGATTCAAACAGACCGAGCAGAGGCGGCAACAGCGCTTCCACAAGCTCCAGCATCGGCGGCAGAAAGCTTTCGACAGAATCTAAGATAATTGGGAGTACTGATTCGATGGATGGGAGCAGTGCCTCGATGACGGTGGTCAGCAGTGGAATCAGGCTTTCGCCAAGCGGAATGAGCAGTAGCTCCAGACTACGCTTTGCACCTTCCAGCATGGACGAAAGATCATCATATTTGACGGATTTGATTCCCTCCATCGCGTTTGCTGCATCGTAGGAGCCGCCCGTAATATCGGCAAGTTGCGTGACGACCTCCGGACCGAGATCCTCCCACATCGTGCCGAATAGAGCGACGCCAGCTGCGTTCTGCGCAATCGGGTCTTTCATATCGGCCAGTCCACGGATTGTCTCATTAAACGCCTTTTTGGCGGTCTCACCGCCCGCGGCGAATTTTTTTGACATTTTGTCAGCATTCAATCCGATTGCGGCGAAGCCTTCCGCTGTTGTGTCGGAGCCGTCAATCACGCGGATGGACATTTCTTTGACCGCATCGCCGATTTTATCGAGGTTCCAAGCGCCCGCATCCGCACCCTTTTGAAAAATGCTGAACATGTCGTCGGCGTCCAGCCCCAGCTTTGAAAATTGGACGGAATACTCGTTGATGCTGTCAATCAGCTCTCCGGAGTAGTCCAAACCGTTTTGTGCGCCAGCGGCGATCAAACTCATGGCCTCTTCGCCGGAAATGCCGAAATTGTCCATCATGGCCTTTGCGGCTCGGGTGGATTCTGGGATTTCATATCCAAAGGTGTCCCGCAGAGCAAAGGCAGATTCGGTCACGGTTTGCAGGCTGGCGTTATCCAGTTCTCCTAATTGTTTTGTAACGTCGGCCATAGCGCTGGCGATATCGTCAAAATCCTCACCGTAGTTATTGGCGTAGATACCCTCCAGCACATCCTGATATTCAGCGGCTGCATCTTTCGACATTCCCATCGATGCAGCAAATTGGTTCATCGCCTTGTCCATGTCGGTGGCGCTGTTGACCGCCGCGATACCGATGCCTGCGGTAGCAGTACCGACGGCTGCAAACGCTGCGCCAACACCGGCGGCGACTTTCTTACCGGCGTTGACCAATTTGCCGCCGGAGGAGGAGACGGTTTTTTCCGCATCCTTCATGTCCGCCTCGACGAATTTATCATCGATCCGGACGTAATATTTCACCTTGTTTTCGGCCACAAAAATGCACCTGCCTTATATTAAGCAGGCGCTGGCTCTCTACCGCGAACGGGGCGATGAGGCGATCGGCTCTGTCTTTGGATGATCAAGCTTGATAATTGCCCCGCAGCGGGGGCATTTGATTTCGCCCTTAACGACATCTGCCCGGAGAAGTAATTTCCCCGGGCGATGTGCCGTTTTACAGCAGGGGCAGCGGATATCTGTCACTTCTTTACCACCTGCCGTTCCAGCATGCCGTAAAGCTCTGAGAGGCCCGCCTGATAATCGGTTCCCCCAGGGCCGTGCAGGGCATAGACAGATTTCAGTTCCATCAGATTGCGGATTGTTTCCTGATTGTATTTGGTCGGCTCTGGGAGAGGCCTGCGCCGGATGGACATAATCTCCCGCATCTTGGTGCGCTCGGATAGGCCGCTAAACAGAGCTGTAAAGGTGCGCCAGTGCATGCGGCCGATCTGGTCATGAAGGTCAATGCCGTAATCCAGCCAAAAGGAGCTATAGATCACGTCCGCATCCTGTGCAAAGTCGAAGCATTTTGGTTCCCGGCTTGCCACAGGATGCGATTGATCAGCGATACAGTCCCGCAGGATTCCCTCGTAGAGTTCCATTTTTTGCACAGGGTTTAACCGCAAAAGCTTTCGTTTATTCATCACGAGAAGCCGCAAAGCAAGGTCTACTTTATCGGCATCGTCGAGTTCCGGTTCCTCCAGCAAGGCCAGGACGCGCAGCACCCGGTCAAATGACAAATTCAGACGATATCCGCCGTAACGAGATACGGGCCTCTGGTAGAGGGAGAACACGTCAATGCCTCCACTTCCGGGCTTTGGAAATGCCGTAATTTTGCGCAATTCGTTGTTTTCGCTGAGCGGCGTCCGCCTGCACCGCAGGAGCCACGACCTGTGTCAAGAAGGGCAGGATGTTTTCCAGCATCTCAATATAGCAGCCATCGTAAAAGCTGAGAATCTGCTGGAGACCCTCATCTCCAAACACAAGGCGGAAAAGGCCAAGGACAGCCTCTCCGAGTGTTTCTTCAGCCCTCTCCACGGCCTCGGCCTTTTCCTCGCCTTGTGCCTGCCGAAGCGCAGCATACGCCTGCTGCACTTTGATAAGATGTAGATATTGCGCGCGGTATTGCCGCGCGATGTCAGAGGTGTTCAATGCCACTGGAACCGTATGTTGCACAATACCTTCGGAATCGACCAGATCGAGCGTTTCTTCAATCCGCTTGCTGCGGCCAACCTGATAACCCATGAGAAGACCTCCTTATTTCGCGGACGCGGACACGTCCTCAAAGGTGGGAGCGCCGTTTCCGTGGATTGTAATGGTCAGGGCGTTCGGCTGGTTTGCGTCGCCGTGACCCTCGGTGATGTTGGCGAGCGTGACGGGCCAGACGATGGCCTTTGCGTCGCTCTTATGCCGGATGCGCAGCTTCGTTTTCCGCGCGGCCCCAAAGGCATACATGCGCTCTGGCGCGGTCAGGTAATCACTGACCGGATCGCCAGGCTTTTTGTCGCCAGTCACAGTTACAGTGAACTGCCCGCCAGTAACTTCCGTGCTGCCCCAGCCCTTATCTTTGTAATAAGTTGCCTGATAAAGTACCTCATTGAGGGCAGTGCTCAAGTTTTTGGTGATCGTGCCCATATCGCTCCAGACTGGATCCGACGCGCTTGCTTCGGATGTATCAAGCTCTGCGATTAGGTCATAGTTAATATCAATGTCCACGACATTGCCTCCTAAAAATAGATTTTTGCGACAGCAATCATGCTGTAAATGTACTGGCCATCTTCCTGCTTCGTCACGAATTCAGCCTCATTGGTCACATCTAGGCCCAGCCACCGGTATGCTTCGCCGTCCGGATAGGAGGGGAGGGATAATAACCGGTTCCCGGTGGTGAGCAAAGTGTTGTATGCGGTCAACTGATCCGGGTGCTTGCACAGCCAGAGCAGCGGGAGTTCGTGGATCGCGGAGCGGTCATAATACACATCGCTGACGTGCCCGCTGTTGATCTCCACGCTGATGCCGGGTGTAATCGGCAATTGACCGATTCGCACAGGCGCGAACAGGCCAAATTGATTGACCAGCGTAATTAAATCGTTTAAAAATGCGGCCTGCGGTTCCACGCTATCCCTCCTCAAGCAATTTTTGCAGCAGCGTCTCCCAGTCTGAGCCAAATCGCGCGTATGCGGCCTGACACCACATTTTTGTGGCGTTTGCGTTGATGTCCGTGCTGGTTGCGCCCAAGTAATACTGCATAACGGCGTATACCGTGTTCCAGATCAGCGTCCCCTCCTCAAAGTTGCTGGCCGTTTGGCTGCTCGCTATGAGGCCTCCCTGATCTTGCTTGCAGAAGTAATTGCAATCTTGCAAAATCTGTTGTGAGAGGATTGGTAGAACTCGCTGGATGTCCGCCTCGATCTGCGCTTTGACCGCAAAGGAATCCGTGTTGATTTCCAAGTCCATCAAATCAATCCTATCTCATAATGGTGCAGCGCACGGGCGGCATAAAGCGGCTCCACGGATTGCACGGTGAATTGTTGGTTATTAAAGGTGATCCGCTGCCCCTGTTTCCAATCGACGCCCCGCGGGATGCTGTTCGTGCAGTCGTAAAAGAGCAGCGCGGAGAGCTGAATTTGCTGGTTCTGCGCGTCTGCCACAAGTTTGCTGCTCGGTTCAATGCGAACAAAACGGATTTCTGCGCCCATCGACTGATCCGTTTCCCGGCCCCAGGTATCCGTTTGACCTGGAATATTTAGCGTAACGGTGTGCGGTAGGACAGCGCGCGGGATCGGTTTCACGTCATCACATCCATTCCCGTATAAAGTAATCCGGTTAAGGCTAGATATTGTATGGCGAGCGGGGAGACGGCACATCCGACCGGCCGCGTGGGTCCCGATACGCTGAATTTCCCGATTGTCATGCTCTGCGCCTCGCCGCCATTCACGCTTCCCAGCCCGCCGGAATTCAGGATAAACTCACATTGCGCGCAAACTGCTTTTTTGACCAGATCTTTTGCAAAAGGCGCAAGGCTGTCAAAACCCTGCGCCCTGATGCGATATTGTGTCAACTGGTCGATGATATCTTCGCTGCGCGACGCGACTGCATCAAAATCCTCCGGGATATCCGTACATCCGGAAAATAGTGCGTAGTCCGCCCGGTCAATATACGCCATATCAGCCACCGGAGACGGCCGTCTCCGTGCGTTTGATGTAAACGGTTTTGGGCTTTGAGATTTTCAAGCCGTAGACCTTGCGTCCCTGCACGGCGGCCGCGCCGATGAATTTGCCAGAACCTTTGAGGGATACGATATCAACCGGCTCCTGCCACTCCATCACGCGATGGCACCAGTCCGGATGTCCGCAAATAAATTCCGTCGTGGTCTTTTTGCCACCGACCAGCTCCGTATCGTCCTGCATCGTGTTGCAGCACTCGTATACCGGAAAGCCTGCAATCTTGCCAACCGCGCCAGCGGCGACAAGCTGCTGAGAGAGGTCGCCCTGCTTGATGAAGTGATCGTCCAGCATGAGCACTTCCAGATATTCCGGCGAAGCGAGCATCCAGCGGCCTGTTGCGGGTACGCCGGCGCGGGAGAGGTACGTCTTTGCTTTCAAAGCCTCTTTGTATGCCGTGGATTCCGTAGCCGCTGTCCGAGTAGCGGCAACCTGCACGCCCTCTGTTTTTTCGAGCAAGCGGATTGATTTCAGATCCATCGACAAGGCCAGAGAATACCCCGCGCTGTCCAGACGGTCGGCGATCAGATTATCCGGCACGGCGGCCGCGTCGTAACCATCAATGAGCTCGTTGACGGCTTCATCCTGATCAATGTTGAGATCGATATAGGAGGTGCTGCCTTCGCTGAGGTCGATGCCGGTGCTTTTGTTATAAGCCTTCACCTCAACCTCGGTATCCCGCACCGGGATTTTGACCTTCCCGGCTTTTGGGTTGCCCTCATAACGGTTATTGAAAATTGTTTTGTCTCTGGTCACAAGCGTCTGCCGCAGCTTCGCGTCAACCATCTTGGACCAGCGTTCCTGTTTGTTGTGCGCCACTGTTCATTCCTCCAGTTAAAGTTTAATATCGGGATTCAGCGCGGCAAAAGCTTCCTCTACGCCATCGCGCTTTGCTGAGCTTTTGCCTTTCTGCCGCAGGCCCCATGCTTTGGGCGGAACATCCTCTTCTTCCTGCCGGATTGAGAATTCCGGATATTCTTTCAGGAAGTCCTCGAGTGCATCCTTCACAGCGTCTTCATCCAGCTCGCCAGAGCTGTCGAAGCACTCCTCGAATCCAGCAAGCTTGAGGGCAGCTTTCGCACCTTTGGCACTGATTTGAAGATCGGCAGCCAGTTCACGGACGACGCCGCGCAATAGCCTGTCGTTGGCTGCTTTGAGTTTTTCCTCTGCCTTTTCTTCCGTTTTGGACGCGTCGTCATCGTCCTTTTTGCCCGGCTTTTCTTTGGCAGCCTTGCGCTGTTTGTACTGTGCGTTGCGCGCGCCTTTGCGAAATTGCTTATCAAGCAGTTCGTCCAGTTCCGATTGCTTCATGATGATCTCTTCGTCATCACTCTCCGACGATTCGTCTTCGTCCGGGTCGTCGTCACCCTCACCGGCATGCGTGCCGTCCGTGGCCTCATCGTCTTTTTCGCCGTCCGCCTTACCGCCGGCACCCGGGATGCCTACGATTGGCAGAACGGGGAATAACAAGATCACCCAGAGGACGTGCAAAAATTGTTTCATAGGTCTGAACCTCCCGTTTTAAGCCCGTCGGCTGTTATTTGCGGCCTTGCCGCCCCGCCCGCAGTTTTAAGCCGTAAGTGCGTTTTGGGCATGAAAAAAGCCCGCAGTCAAAAGACTGTGAGCCTGATTCCGTATTCAGCTGTTACTGCGCAAGGATCGTCATAATGTCGGCGCACAATTCGCCAGTTTGGTTTGTTTGGTCACCGTTTCCGGCAAGCCCGTGCAACGCGAAGTAGTTGGATACGCTTTCCTCCATCTGTAATTCTTCCTCTTCCGACAACTCGCCGGACGGATCGAAAGGAAGATCCATTTTAGACAGTAGTTCAAGCTGTTTTTTTGTAAAATCCCGTTTCATTGCGCGCCTCCTTTTAGTTTATCCCGAAGTTTAGAAGATGTAGGCCAGACGGTTGTAACCACGCCGGTGGCCGGATTGACCGCAACGGTCGCCTGCTCGCCGATATAGCGCTTGCTTTTTCTGCCCTTACTGTCCTCTTTTATCTTACTGATTTCCAGAGGCTTCGTCAAGGCATCCTGTATGTCTGCGGTCTTCACGCCGCGGACTTCAGCTCGCAGGACGCTATGAACGGAAATGCTCGCTTGCAAGCCATCTTTCGTTTCGGTACCATTTATTTTCTGCACATCCTGTTCAAAGCGCCGCTGGGAAGCAGTTACTTTGCCGCTGATGCTACGGCCAAATTCATGCGTCTGTTCCCGGTCACTCCTGCGGGTACGTCCAGTGGACCGCGTGAAGGACGCCAGTTTGTTTTGCCGCTCCTTCAGCTTCAGAGAGGCCTTTGAAAAGGCTTCTTTATCACCAAGTGCGTCATAGACGGCGCATTCGCGTTTTGCTGCCCGAATGTCTCGCTCCAAAGCCCGTTGCTTTTGGCTCTCTCGGTATTTTCGGTCGTTCTCGGCACGATCCTCTGTGGGAAAGTACCGCTGCATGGATACGCCCGGAATAAACGGTGTCTTGAAATGACCACAGTTGATACCGAATAACCCGTCAGGATCGCCGATGCTGGAGGAAGACTGCGGATAAAAGCGAATTTTATTACCGCGAAGATCCTCTACGGCGCCGGACTTATTTGACTTTGAAAAGAGTTTGCCCTGATCCTTTGCGCATTTTGGCCGGGCGCCGGAATGACTGGAAACGGCGAACAGATCAAGGCCATAGGCCTCCATCCGTGCGTCCTGCGCCGCATGAGCGGTATTGGTTACTGTTGTACGAATATCCATATTGACATATGCTTCCGGGGACCATTCCCTGCCGGCCTTATCCACAAACGCGGGAATTCCTCGGTCAAGCATCTCTTGGATACATTTGCGGACTGCCTGCTGCCGGGTCTCAGCGCCGATCACCACGGCGCCGGTGTGCTTGTTCAGAAGATCAAGCACAGGCTGCTTTTCAGCGTTCTCCCGGATATAACCGACTACCCCTTTGATCAGCGTTGTCCAGGCTGGCTTCACCTTGTACCCCATAACAGTATTGACCATATTTAAACTGTCTTTGGCCTGCTTTGCAAAAGCTCCGGCAGCCTGTGCGGCGGATTTGGCAGGCGGTATTCTGGAGGCCTTTGCGTATCCATCCTCCACGAGCTGCCGAAAGCCAGGCTCTAATTGTGTGATTGTATCGTTGGCGGCGGATTGCAGTGCGATCTCCAGCATTTGTGGCGCAATACCTGCCTTTTGCGCTATGATACGCACAGCGTCTTTTTGCAGCGCGCCCATTTGGGCGAGCATTTTCAGTTCCCATTTGGCTGTGTCTGTGATCTCCATGTTTGTTGCAAGTCGCTTTGCAATACTGAGCAGCAGATCATCCTCAATATCAGCATACAGGCCGGATAGGGGAGAGGAAAGCAGGGATGCTTCGTATGGATTCATATATCCTCACCCTCAGTTTCATCTTCTTCATCGGGCGCGGAGAAGCCGATCGTCGATTTCTTACCGCCATCATCTTCACCGCTTTCCGCGCCGAATAGATCCACGTCTGAGCCGGACACCCTGCGGTTTTCTTCCGCGATTCGGTCAAGTTCTTTCTGCGCATCCTTTTTGCTGCACCCGTTAAGCTCCATAATAGCAGTCAGCTTTGATTTCAGTTCGGCTTGAACTAGTTTAATGTTATTATCGAGCTTTGTGTTGTCGTCGTTGATAATGCTGTCGTCGAAAGATACTTGCGCATCCGGTTCCGCCGCGCCGTCCAGAAAGGCCAGAGCCTTCACCATATCGACAATCGCAGGGCCAAGCAGCAACTCATGCTTGCGGAGATTCTGATAGAGGTCAGATTTCTCGCTGATCACCTCGGTCGCTGTTTTTACGCCGCCCGCCTCGAATTGATACCGGTCGTTGCCGAGGCCGCATTTTTTGGAGAGCAGATTGAGCATCAACCGGATTCCCTGCTCATGCTCTGTGGCGCGAATCGGAGGGCTGATATCCTTGATTTCCTGCGTTGCGCCGTCGGGAAGCTGCATCGCATAAAAAGCCACGTCATTGCTATCAAAAATGGGCTGCGCTGTGCCGTCCTTTGTCATCTGGATTTTTGCCATCGTGATCGGCACCATGATCCGTTTGCGGCCCAGGGCAAATTCGTTCGTATAGCTGTCATAAGCCAAATCGAGTGACCGCAATGCGGAAATCGCGTTCGCGTAGACAGAGACGCCCATCGGGCAATCCAGATCAAAGTTATTGGTGATGTTGGGCGTGATAATCTGAAACAGCGGCGTTTCGGAACCGGTTTCAACCTTCGGCGCGAGATCGGGGCAATACTCCTCCAACGATAGCTCCTCGCCGGTTTCATTGTCGAAGAGGTGATTTTCAATGCTATACGTTCCGTTTTCGTCCAACACGTGCAGCTGCAAATAGCAACATTCTTTCTGTCGGATTGCCCGGACGCCGCCGAAGGCGCATTCTGTTACCACTCCATTATCCCAGGCAAGGGGGTGTACCAGATCGGCGCGGATGCAATCGATCACCGGTTCATTGTCGCTGCTAAGGTATTCCACAAAGGCTCCTGTTCCAAGCGCAAATGCCAGTTCAATAAGCTGATTCCCGCGCACCGTAAATCGGTTTTTTTGCAGCAGCTCTTCCAGCCGATTTTGAAAGCTGCTGGCGTGGATTACAACGCGCTCATTGAGCAGAAGATTCGCCCAGTCTTCCGCAATGCATTTTGCCATCTGGAGCGAAGCGCGGCGCACACCGACCTTCTGGATACCGTTGTACACGCTATAGGCGTGGAAATCCTTGACGTCCCCTTGATACCAGTCGAGCCATTCATCCACCTTTGACCGATAGGTGGCGTCAACGGTTAAATATCCTCTTTTTTTCAAATAGGCGGAAATGTCCAAATGATCAGCTCCTTATGCTGCGATATACAGGATATCCTGCTGCACGCTTTCCGTACTGTATTCCGTGCTGTCCAAGCTATCCACGTTCATAAGGCCGTCGTCCAACCGGATATCCATATTCTTTTTCTTTTCATCGTACACTGCTTGCTCAAACGCTTCGATAATATGCACACAGCGCTCCATGATCTTCCATCTGTGCTGCGCGATCAGGCTGTTGTAAAATGCAATCCGGTCATTGATCGGACCTTTGACTGCATTTTTGATATCAATTGCCACATGAGCCTGCATACAGGCAGACTCCAAACCTGCAATAAGCGTTGGTTCCGCGCTGTCGCAATAAGCCTCGTACACCTTAAAGCGTGCTTGCGCGCGCCGGACGAAATCGACAAACGCGTCTTGCAGTTGCTTCGGGTTGAGCCGCTTTTTGCAGTAAAACTCATCCAGCGCAATCACCTGCCGATACCCTTGGGTAAAGCCAGTGAGGGTAAAAGAATGGGCCGATTTCGTGCCTCCGAAATCAACCCCAATTACCGCATATGAAATTTGATTTTTATTAACCATTCATCCGTAATGAGATAATCCTGAACATGGTCTGCGAACTGTTGATAGATTAAACCATCAGCGGCGACCCATTGTCCCAAAATGAAGCGCTTATAGAATACGCTGCCATGTGGCCATGCGCGTTCGTAGCGCTGAATGACAGAAGGAGAGAGCGTAAGGTTATCCGCCATTGTAAAGTGCAGATGATACACACGCTTCTCTTTTGCTTTGAGGAGGAATTCTTCCCGGATGTAATGATGCGGCCCCTCCGGATTGCAATTCATCCAGATTTTTGCACCGGTTACGGAGCAACGGCCAATCATCTGATCAACGAAGGAGCGAGGGAAGAGAGCGGCCTCATCTGCATAAGCTCCCGCTGCGGTTAAACCTTGCATTGCATCTTGGCTGGCCTCCGTGTTCGCGCCATAGAGATAATATGTATTGGCGCCAATCTCGATATGCGCGTCAGATCCGGATCGGATATATTCATGCGGCCATCCCCAAGCTTCCAAGATTTGTAGCATGGGCTTGATCACGTTTTTTTTTAGGGCACCCATCGTTTTACCCGCCAGGATAAAGCTTTCTCCGGAGAACATTTCTTGCGACCAGATCAGGAAACCGACGATACAGGCGATCGTTTTACCAGATCGGATTGATCCGTCTGCAACGACGAAATCGTTCGCCGCGGATCGCAAGCCCGGCCGCCACCAGTGGATCAGGCGCTTCTGCCGATCAGAGAAGGGCTTGAACTTAAATGTCGCTGGTTTCTTCCGTTTCTTCGGCATCGTCGCCCTCCTCAAACAAAGCATCCAGTTCTTCCCCCACCGGCCGCATGGCTTTGAGGAAGGACTGGATGCTATCAGAATTATCAGTGTCGCCGAGCTCTTGGTCCCTGGCGTGCCTAGCACGGTCAGCGCGGATCTGCTGCTCGGCAAGATCAGCGTCTGTTTTATCTGTCTGGCCGGCGTATTTAGCGATGGCCTCATATGCCTTAACGTCACCCGCCAGCGCTTTTTTGATCATTGCAGCGTTGACAGCAGCTTCCAGCGTACTTTCCAAGCCGAGAGCTTCCAGGGTGGGGGACCATTCCGGGTTGTCTATTTTGGATGTCAGAAGCAAATTCAGCGTCTTGCGGAAATCTGCTTTTCGCCGTCGAACCTTACCCGAAGCTTTACCACCCAGCACGGAAATCTCTCGCTGTTCACTCGCGGTTCGTTCATGGAAGCCGTGACCTTTTAGATTGTCTTCATTGGGCATCTCACCACCTCAAAAAATGCAATTATCTGCTTGATTTTCCATAATTATATTTATATAATCTTTTTAAAAACAAATATGTGGATAGGGGAGAGAATAGTGACAAATAAGACAAAGAAAATCATTATTGCTGCATGTGGCGTAGTTGAAGCTGTAGTTGTGGCGATAGTATCTGTAGTGGGTACATCGTCGGTCTATAACTCAAAAATTGAAAACATGATCAAAAATGACGTATCCTCTTCAATCGTCATCAATAATAATGCATCGTATTCTGATGCTATAACTGCTTTAATACAGCAGTATAATGAACTGAAAGAAGCTTATGATGATCTAAGAAACAACTCGAAAGAAGCTTTAAATGCTAATACTATGGAACCGGAAGAACATAAAGATTCGTTAAATTCAGAGCCATTATCAAAGATAGATCTAATAGGAAATATAGAACCATTTGACCCTGATAGCGGATTTAAGAAATATGAAAATGAAACCTTTAGAATGAGTGGTAAAGATTTTTCAAAAGGATTTACAATGAATTGCTGGTCGAATGAAAAGGGTGTAAAATTCAATCTAGAAAAGAAATATTCTAAAATGGTATTTTATATGGGCCATGTTGATGATTCATACGTGGAAGGAAAATTTATTTTAAATATTGAACTTGACGGCGTAAAAAAAGAGACAATTACTATGACTGCGGATGATTTTGTTACGCAAAAGGAGCTGGCTTTAAACCAAGCTAATTATATAAAATTTTGTTGGTCTGGCACAGTAGGCCATCAATCAGGGATTTACGGATTGGGCAATATCGAATTAATACCTTAGTTCTTAAATATGACAAGTGGACTATTCTCCTCAACCGGGCAGTCCGCTGGTATTGGTTTAGTTGCCGGAATACTGGCCTCCGGCGGAGCCTCGCGTTGCTCTTCCCCGCGCAAGTCAGCCTTTCGGCAATCAAGGTTTTTGGTGGGGCTCCGGGATTCGAACCCGGTCTCGACCTGTTGCCCCACGATAGTCCCCGGTATTACCGCCCCGGGGAAAGGCGGCGAAGGAGAAAGAGGTGAAAGGGAATTCGTTTTACACGTTCTCCATTATTCATTATAAACGAACAAAACGAACATTGTGAACAAAACGAACGCTTACGAAAATTTATTTTAATTTTTTTGTTTCACGGGTATAGGCCATGCGTAAAGCGTCTTTTGAATCATGATGGCCCATTGCGGCAGCAACCTCATCCCAATCCATACCATTCAAAACGTGATAAAACATGATGGTTTGGATTCTAC
>ENA-OQAB01000071-OQAB01000071.1-human-gut-metagenome-genome-assembly--contig:-NODE-71-length-54859-cov-4.177446_pt1 | contig 54859 bp, 59 predicted proteins | sample MGYA00242490_ERZ504517 | MGnify/ENA primary metagenome ERZ504517 (study PRJEB26092, sample SAMD00036298) | human gut metagenome | host: Homo sapiens | study: EMG produced TPA metagenomics assembly of...
TATTTTAGATTTTACAAACCAAGAGCTATACTATAGCTGTTCCCGAGGGAACGAAAGAAAACAGAGAGCTGTTAAGATGCAGCCGAGCGAAAACGGAAAAAACGCACAGAGACCTGGACGGGTCCGCGAGAGAAGAGGAGAATAAAATTATGAAAAAAATGATTGCGCTTATGACAGCAGGAGCTATGGCAGTGAGCATGACAGCATGCGCAGGTTCCGACACAAAGGAGACGACAAAAACAGCCGGTACAGAGGCTGGCACAAATACAGAGGCAGACACAGAAGCCGCTGAGGCAGACGAGGATCTGACAGGAACCATCACAGCGGCAGGTTCCTCTGCATTAAAGCCATTAGTAGACGACGCGGCAGATATGTTCGCAGAGAAATATCCGAACATTGCCATCACCATCGACGCAGGCGGTTCCGGAGAGGGCTTAAAGCAGGTGTCCGAGGGAACGGTTAACATTGGAAATTCCGACGTTCCGGCGGAGGACAAGCTGGAGCCGGATCAGGCGGCAGAACTGGTAGATCACCAGGTATGCGTCGTTACCATGGCGCCAATCGTAAACAACGACGTCTACGAGGCAGGCGTGACAGACCTGACAAAGGAGCAGTTAATCAGCATTTTTACAGGGGAGACAAAGAACTGGAGCGAGGTCGGCGGACCAGACGAAGAGATTGTGCTTGTGACACGCCCCACATCCTCCGGTACGAGAGCAACTTTCCAGAAATACGCCCTGGACGGCCAGGAGGAGGCTTCCAACGCAGCTATGGAGACAGACGATTCCGGAGTTCTTCTCCAGAATGTAAAGGACACAGAGGGAGCAATCGGATACGTTGCCTTATCTTACCTGACAGGAGACGCGGGAGTGTCTACTCTGGCAATCGACGGAGTGGAGCCGACTCTGGAAAATACATACAGCGGAGATTATCCGGTATGGACCTATGAGCATATGTACACAAAGGGCGAGCCGGACGAGGTGACAAAGACGTTTATCGACTACATTATGTCTGACGAGTACGGCGAGCAGATGGAGACATTAGGCTACGGCGTATCCTCTAAAATGACAGTAACCGAGCACTAAGAGAGAAAGCGCCAGCTTTTGCAGCAGATAAGGATAAAGGGGGAGAGCCGGGGAGTGTCCTTTGGCTTCTCCCTTTTTGAGAGCTTCTATTCTGGGACTGCTGAGCGGGCCAGGAGGATATATGGATAGGACAAAAGGAAAAAGCATGTTTGCCAAGGAATATTTCTGGCGGGATCTGATGACGGCCTGCGGTTTATTTGTGATTGTCCTCACAATCGGAATCGGAGGATTCCTGGTATACAAGGGTTCCGCTACGTTTTTAACCTACGGCCATTCCCTCTGGGAGTTCTTAGGCTCCGCAGAGTGGTCTCCGGCTGACAATTCAGAAGGCGGAGGAATGGTCGGAGCGCTGATTTTTGTGACAGGCTCTCTGTGTACCTGCGGCCTGGCCCTTTTAATCGCAGCTCCCTTTTCGCTGGGATCCGCCATTTTTATCACAGATATTTCGCCCAGGTTCGGAGAAAAATTTTACCGTCCGGTTGTGGAGATTTTTGCAGGGATCCCCTCGGTTGTATATGGATGGGTAGGTCTTACCGTGCTGGTTCCGGCCATTAAAACGGTGTTCGACCGGCAGGTGGGACACTCGATTCTGGCGGCGGGAATCGTGCTGGCGGTAATGATTTTCCCGACCATCACTACGGTAGCCGCAGACGCGCTGAAGGCGGTTCCTAAGGAGTGCCGCATGGCGGCCTACGGCCTGGGTTCTACCAGATGGCAGACGATTTATAAGATCGTGGTTCCGGCGGCGGCTCCAGGCATTATTTCAGGCATTATTCTGGGACTTGCCAGAGCGTTCGGAGAGGCCCTGGCGGTAGCCATGGTAATCGGACAGACCACGGCTCTTCCAACCAGTATTTTTTCAACTACAAAGACGCTCACCACAGAGATAGCGGCCCAGATGGGAAACGCGATGGAGGGAGGAGAGATGAAATCCGCCCTCTGGTCCATGGCTCTGCTTTTGTTTCTCATTTCTCTGCTGTTCATTTTCCTGATTCACCGTGTCTCTGCGGCGCGGACAGAGGATGACGGCAGAAAAACTGCCGGAAAGGGAGGAAAATAAGTATGGCGGAAAAGAGAATTGCCCGCGCCAGAAATATAGACGCTTTTATGACAGCGGTTTTTTTATGCCATTGCCATTTTTTTCTTCACGCTGCTGGCAGCGTTTGCGGGAAAGGTGATTATTGGAGGACTGATGGGGGCCACGCCGGAGATGTTCCGGTTTGCCAGAAAGGGCAGCATTGGAAATCAGTTGTTTAACACGGTGTATCTTGTATTTATTTCCCTTGCCGTGTCTGTTCCCCTGGGAGTCTGCGCAGGCATTTACCTGGCCATGTACGCCAAGGAAGGACCTGTGACAAAGTTTTTGAGAATGTGTATCGAAACCCTGTCGTCCCTGCCGTCCATCGTGGTGGGACTGTTCGGATACCTGGTATTTCTTGTTTTTTTCGGAATGGGAAAGAGCCTGATGGCGGGAGCGCTGTCCGTGTCGATTCTGACGCTTCCTCTGATTACCACCACCACAGAGGACGCGCTGAAAGGACTTCCGGCGGGATATTACCACGCCAGCCTGGGACTGGGAGCCACCAGATGGCAGAGTATTTTTCATGTGCTTCTGCCGGCCTGTCTGCCGAGAATTATGACGGGCGTTATCCTGGCGGCTGGCAGAGGCTTCGGAGAGGCGGCGGCCCTTCTCTACACTACAGGATCTGGTACCTCATTAAAGTGGGGCAACTGGAATCTGTCTGCGCCCACCTGTCCATTAAACCCCTTCCGCCCGGCGGGAAAACTTTGTCTATCCAGATCTGGAATCTCCAGGTAAACGGACAGGATAGGGCCCTGGCCAACTGCGCCTCCGCCGTGCTGATGCTGTTAGTGCTGGCGTTCAGCATTGGCGCTAACGTGTGGAGCAGCAGGCTGAAAAAGAAGCACGCGGGAGAGTAGGGCCTGCGCAGGAAATATCATTCATAAGCAGGAAACTAAACGCAGATCACAGTACATGGAAAGGAAAGAAGCATGGGAGAAGCGACGGTAAAATTTGATATCTCAGAGCTGAATCTCCACTACGGAGAGTTCCACGCCCTGAAAAATATAAATATGAAGATAGATGCAAACCAGATCACAGCCTTTATCGGGCCGTCCGGCTGCGGAAAATCTACTTTTTTAAAAACGCTCAACCGGATGAACGACATGGTGGAGAACGTAAAAATCGACGGAACGGTCCGCCTGGACGGAACCGATATTTTTAAGGAGATGGATGCCATCACGCTGCGCCACAGAGTGGGAATGGTATTCCAGCAGCCGAATCCGTTTCCGAAAAGCATTTACGACAACGTGGCCTATGGGCCGAGGATCTTCGGAATTAAGAAGAAGGATCAGCTGGATGAGATTGTGGAGCGGAGCCTCCGCCAGGCGGCTATCTGGGACGAATTAAAGGATCGCCTCCACAAGAGCGCCATGGGGCTGTCCGGGGGACAGCAGCAGAGGCTGTGCATTGCCAGAACTCTGGCCGTAGAGCCTGAGGTGATTCTGATGGACGAGCCCACCTCCGCCCTGGATCCGATTTCTACCTCCAAGATCGAGGATCTGGCCATGGAACTGAAAGAAAAGTACACGATTATTATTGTCACCCACAATATGCAGCAGGCTGCCAGAATCTCCGATCAGACCGCCTTCTTCCTGCTGGGAGAGTGCGTGGAATTCGGCGACACCGGGGAAATGTTCGCCATGCCGAAGGACAAGCGGACAGAAGATTACATTACAGGGAGGTTTGGTTGATGAGAACGAATTTCGACAGACAGTTAAACGATCTGGAAAAACAGCTGATCAAGATGGGCGGACTGTGCGAGGAGGCCATCTCCTTATCTGCCAGAGCGCTTGGCGGCGAGGGCAGCGCGGAGCTTGCGAAGCAGGTGCACCGGCTTGAGGACGAGATCAACAATATGGAGCGGGAAATAGAAAAACAGCTGTATGACGCTGCTTCTGCGCCAGCAGCCCATTGCCCACGATCTGAGGAACGTATCGGCGGCTCTTCGGATGATCGCAGACCTGGAGCGGATTGGAGATCAGGCGGACGATATCGCAGAATTGGTGCCGAGGATTGCCAGAAGCGGACTTCAGAGCAAGGTTCATATTAACCAGATGGCCATGGCCGCCGTTTCCATGGTTATGAACAGTGTGGAGGCCTTCGTAAAAGAGGATCTGGCTCTGGCCAGAAAGGTGCAGGCAGATGACGATGAGGTAGACCGCCTGTTTGACTGCGTCAAAGAGGAGCTGATGAAGCTGATTGAGGAAAAGGGGATCGGAGCGGAGGAAGCTCTGGACTTTCTGATGGCCGCCAAATATCTGGAACGGATTGGCGATCACGCGGTCAATGTGGCGGAGTGGGTGGAGTATTCCATTACCGGAAACCATAAAACGGGGGAAACGCCCCAGATATAAATTGATTTAGCCAGCGGGCAGCGGTTCACATAAGGATCGCTGCCCGTTTTCTGCGTGAAATATTGACAAGAAAAAATTTCTGCTCTGCAGAATTCTCCGCCTGCGGCGGGCTGCTCAGCAGCATAATACCGCACCGCCGCAGTGCGATTCCTGCGGAGCATTTTTTTATTTCATAGGACGCGCTTTTTCCTATGAAATCAAAAAAATACCCCGCCTGCTGCACAAGGCCAACAAGCGAGGTATTAAAAAGGGGAGGATAAGTATTCAAAACTTTCTCTTTTGTTGATATTACTATTATGGACAAAAAGAGAGAGGATATACAGGAAAGATAAATTTTTATGATCATTCCAGATCTTCCCCTATTGTAAAACTGTATTGGCAAAGCGAAATTCATTGCAAAATGTCAGGACTTGTTATATACTGATAGGGAACTTTCCCGTATCCAGGGCGCTTGCAGCCAGGAGGCGGGAATGGTTGATTAGAAAAAGAATGGAGCGGTTATTATGACATTACTGGAGAACTGGAGAAACCTCGCATACGGCGACGGACTCGACGATAAAAAAAGAGAAGAACTGTGGTCCGGATACTTTGCGATTGAGAAGGGCATTTACGAGCAGATTCTTTCCAACCCTGCGGAAGTGGTAGAGGGAACCGTGAAGGAGCTGGCTGAGAAGTACGACACAGAAGTTCTGATTATGACAGGCTTCTTAGACGGAATCAACGAGAGCTTAAAGGGCTATGAGAATCAGATCGAGACTATGGACGAGAACACGGTAGTAAAGATTGAGATCGACCCGGAGAAGCTCTACTGGAATATGGTTGAGGCTAAGGCAGAGTGGCTGTACAGCCTTCCGCAGTGGGATGCGATTCTGACTCCTGAGAAGAGAAAAGAGCTCTACAGAGACCAGAAGGCTTCCGGTACTGTACGCAACGAGCAGAAAGTTTACCCGAACGATCCATGTCCATGCGGCAGCGGAAAGAAGTATAAGAAGTGCTGCGGAAAGAATAAATAAAAGAATAAATAACAAGGAAAAAGCACAGACGCTGTGATATCAGCTGCGCCTGTGCTTTTCTTTTTTTTATGCTTTCTTCTGGAAAGAGGAGGCCGGTCTCCATCTGCAATCCCTGGATTCTGCGCTCTTAAACTCTGTTCCAGCTCTCTGGCGGCTTCATAGGAGGGACAGGAAAAGCGAAAGCGCTTTCCGTCGGAGGCCGCCGCGCAGAAGAAAACGGCGGAGCGGGATTTCCTGACAGCCGTCCAGACAATCTGATCGGTGGGAATCAGGCGCGTTCCGGCTCCGTCGAGAAACAGAAGCAGGGAGGAGGACAGAAGCAGTTTTCCGGCCCGCTTGACTTTGCTGGCGGAGGAGAGAGCCGCCTCCGTCTGTTGGAGAGCCTGGCAGGCCTCCTCTCTGTCTGCCATGTACCGGAACGCCGGGGAGGCCAGCGGAAAGGCCAGACAGAACAGAGACCAGAACAGCTCGGCCAGTCCGCAGGCCAGACAGAGATTGGCTGCCATTCTTCCTATGAAATTCAGGTAGAAGGCCGAGGGAAGGGCGGAAACCGCATAGACGGAGGTTACCTCTTCGAGAGAGCTGGCCTTCCATCCAAGAGCCGACGCCATCGTTTCCAGAAGAGCCTGATACTCTGAAGCCTTCAGCTCGATCAGCCTCCCGTGGATATCCAGGCTTTCAATGGAGGGAGCGGGAAGCTCTCCGTTTTTTGCGTCTAACAGGTAGAACTGGCAGAAGCCGTCCACCAGGGTGTAGTAGTAATGGCCGCTTACCGAACCATTGACATAATAGTCCAGCCCGGCGTACTGCAGATCCTCGGCCCTGACGCGGACGCAGGGGAGAAGCTTATTGTAGAAATTTTCATATCGGCTTTTGTAGTTTACAGGCCGCTGCCGGAAAATATTGTCCCTGGGAGTCAGGGAGAGAACAAACAGAGAGGCGGCTATGACCAGAAGCGGCAGAATCAGTCTCCGGATCAGATCCCGCCGTATATCTGCAATAATAAAGCTGTTTTTCATAAATCAAATCTTCCAATCTTAACGTCCCTGTGGGAGACGCTGTTTCCTGCCGCCAGCAGACTTTTTGCGCGCCAGCAGACAGCACCATAAGTATACGCAAAAAAATTGCAATAATCAATAACCGGTTGCTTTTCACATGAAATATTGTTATGATTTAATACGAAAAAGCTACAATGTTATGAGCAGGAGGAACACTTTGGAATCATATACCAGCTTTGCGGCAGTTTACGATATGTTTATGGACAATATTCCCTATGAGGAGTGGGCATCCTATGTGATTTCGCTTCTCAGGGAGGAGGGGATTGACGACGGCCTGGTTCTGGATCTGGGATGCGGAACCGGAAGCCTGACTGAGATTCTGGCCAGAGAGGGCTACGACATGACGGGAATCGATCTGTCGCCGGACATGCTCCAGATTGCCATGGAGAAACGGATGGAATCCGGCCGGGATATTCTTTACCTGAATCAGGATATGAGGGAGTTTGAGCTTTATGGGACGGTGAGAGCCATTGTCAGCATCTGCGACTCCATGAATTATCTGCTGGAGAAGGCGGATTTGGTGCAGACGCTTCGGCTGGCCAACAACTACCTGGATCCAGGCGGCGTTTTTATTTTCGATCTGAATACAGAGCACAAGTACAGAGATATTCTGGGACAGTGTACCATCGCCGAGGACAGGGAAGAGAGCAGTTTCATCTGGGATAATAATTTCGACGAGGAGACGGGGATCAATGAGTACAATCTGAGTCTTTTCATCCAGGAGGAGGAAGACCTCTATCGAAAATATCAGGAAACCCATTATCAGAAGGCCTACAGCCTGGACGAGGTGAGAGCTGCTGTGGCGGAGGCAGGGATGGAGCTTGCAGCCGTCTACGACGCCTTTACCAGAAACGCTCCGTCAGAGGACAGCGAGCGCGTCTATGTGATCGCCAGAGAGAAGAGCAAGCATCGAAAATAGGACAGCAGAAAGGAAGAGAAAGCAATGACAGATTATATGGTAAGAGCTACGGCGGCAGAGGGGCAGATCCGCGCCTTTGCAGCCACCTCCAGAGAGACGGTTGAGACAGCCAGGAAAAATCACAATACAAGCCCAGTAGCTACGGCGGCTCTGGGAAGACTTTTGACAGCCGGAGCGATGATGGGCAGCATGATGAAGGGGGAGAAGGACCTTTTAACTCTGCGGATTGAGGGAGACGGCCCTATCGGAGGTCTCACTGTGACAGCGGACGCCTCTGGAAATGTGAAGGGCTATGCGTTCCATCCGGAAGTAATGCTGCCTCCCAACGCCCAGGGGAAGCTGGACGTAGGCGGTGCCCTGGGAATCGGCGTGTTAAGCGTAATCCGCGATATCGGCCTGAAAGAGCCGTATGTGGGCCAGACCATTCTGGTCAGCGGAGAGATTGCGGAGGATCTGACCTACTACTACGCTACTTCGGAGCAGACGCCTTCCTCAGTCGCCCTGGGCGTCCTGATGAATAAGGACAACACGGTACGCCAGGCGGGCGGATTTATCATCCAGCTGCTTCCGGGCGCTTCCGATGACATGATTGACAGGCTGGAGGAAAAGCTGAAGGAGATTAAGCCTGTCACAGCTCTGTTAGATGAGGGGAAAACTCCGGAACAGATTTTAGATCATATATTAGGAGAGTTTGGCCTGGAAATTCTTGATAAGACGCCGGTGAATTTCTACTGCAACTGCGATAAGAAGCGGGTGGAGAAGGCGCTTATCAGCATTGGAAAGAAAGAGCTTCAGGACATGATTGACGAGGGAAAAGAGATTGAGGTCAACTGCCATTTCTGCAACCGCAATTATGCCTTTTCCGTGGAGGAACTGAAAGAAATGTTAAATAAAGCGGCCCGTTAAGGCGCCGCAGCCATCGAAAAAAGGACTATCAGCGGAAACTGACAGTCCTTTTTTTAATCATCTACTTAATTCAAATATAGCTTATTCACAAAATATAGGTGTAAATATATAGATTGGAAACAGGTACACTGGAAAGAGGTATAATGATTAGAGCTTAGTTACATTAGTAGCCTGTGGTCCCTTGGCTCCGTTGACTACCTCGAACTCTACCTGAGCGCCCTCGTCAAGGGATTTGAAACCGTCCATGTTCAGACCGGAATAGTGAACGAAAACGTCGTTGCCTTCCTCGTCACAGATAAATCCGTAGCCCTTCTGGTTATTGAACCACTTTACTGTACCTTTGTGCATAATAAACCTCCAAGAAAATGAAAAATGTTAAGGCTTGACTATTAAAAGCCTGCCTCAAGAATATCATAGTTTGAAAGGGGTGTCAAATCATTTCGGAATCTGGCCAAAAAAAATCAAAACAAATCTCAGCTGGAATTGGCATTTGCGCCGGGAAGGCAAATGTGTTAGAATTATCTGTAGTTTTCCGGCCTGGAATCGTCCGGTGAAAGGACGTTCCGGCCAGAGGTTAAGGATGAAGAAGGAGGATGAGGGGAATGAGCCTGCACAATGCAGTCGGCCATTTTCGGACCATTACAAAACATAAAATGATGGTGATGGAAAACTGTTTCCAGGTAGGGCTTTACAGACAGGGGCTGCTTCACGATCTGTCGAAGTATTCCTGGGAGGAGTTTCGAACCGGAGTCAGGTACTATCAGGGGACGAGAAGTCCCAACGCGGCGGAAAAGGAGGTTCTGGGATATTCTGCCGCCTGGCTTCACCACAAGGGAAGAAATAAGCACCACTTTGAATACTGGATCGACTTTGCGCCTGATAAGGCCAGAGGACTGATAGGAAATAAGATGCCGCTCAAGTATGTGATTGAGATGGTGATGGATCGAATCGCCGCCTCCAAGGTCTACAAGGGAAAGGATTACACAGACGCTTCCCCCTGGGAATATTATGCCAGGGGAAAGGATTATCTGGTGATGCATCCGGAGACGCGGGCCCTTTTGGAACGGCTTCTCCTGATGTTAAAAAAGCAGGGAGAGCAGAAAACATTTGCCTATATCCGCCATCTGCTGCGGCAGGGCAGCTATTAAAACGAGCTTCAGGAGCTGGGGAGGCCGATCCAATCCAGAACATCCCTCAGATACTGGAGAGACAGCTTCGTATCCGGCTCTCTGCCGGAATCTGAGCGCCTGGAGGGGCACAGTCTGTCTAACAGCTCTGGACTGCAGGGCACATAGGTGAGACGGTCAGAGTAGTCCTTTTTGACATATTCTGAAAAGATGGGAGCGGGCTGAGGCAGGAATCTTCCCGCTGTTTTGGTATAGCAGGTTTTGGCTGTGGCCCTTTTTCTGGCGGACCGTTCCACATACTCTCCGACGCTTTTATGGACGGCGGTATCCTCATAGATTAAGTAGTAATAATCCTTATAATTTGGATAGAACCGTTTCATTTCTCCGCAGACCAGAGGAACGCTCAGGCACAGGCGGTTTCCCTCTGCTTCCAGGGAAAAGGGAGGGACTTCTGCCGCTATGGGAGAGGGGAGAACGACCGGGCTTTCATAGAGCAGACGGATCAGAGGCTCCTCTGTTCCGAAGGCGTCGGTGACAAACGCTTCCTTCCATCCGGCAGGCATAGCGGGCAGCCGGAAGAAATCGGGATAGGAGAGGATGGGCAGAACGGCTGGCATTCCTTTCAGATCCTCTTCGTTGTGGAGTGTCAGAAGATGGTACAGATTCTGATTTTGGGAAACCAGATAATTTTCATACACCGCAATGAGCTGCCCGCCGGAAAAACGATCTTCCCTGCTGATGCCCAGAAACCGTTCCACGGTTTTCTGCTTCAGATTCTCAAGGCCCAGAAGTTTTTTAAAGGGCTTTATTTTTTGTAGATATCAAAGCTGGCCATATGGGAAAAGCCGCAGTCAAGGCCCAGGAAGGCGCACCGCTTTTGGAGGTAAGGAATGTCGAAGCTGTCCCCGTTAAAGTGAATCAGACAGGAGAAGTCCTTCGTATATTCAAAGAAGGCGAGGAGCAGCTGGCGTTCGCTGTCCTCTGTGTCGGCAAACCACTGAATCATCCGCCATTCATTCTTCCTGTAAAAGACGCATCCGATCAGATAGAGTCTTGAATGTTCTGCGGACAGTCCCGTTGTCTCGATGTCGAAAAAGAGAAGCTGATCCGGCGCGCCAATGCGGGAGAGTGGGTAAGATTCCGGCAGCTCCAGACGTTTTTCTATGGTAATCACAGCAGGTTCCTCCTTGTAGTATTTCTGTTATTATATGACAAAAAAGGGCGGGTTTACAAGGGAAATCTGAACGGGGAGAATATTTGTTCGATTAATTTTCTTGCATTGGCACAGGCCGTATGGTATGATAGGCTGAGATAAAAGGAGAGAAAAAAGTGATTTCATATATTAAAGGAACTCTGGCAGAGAAGATGGAAGGAGCGGCGGTAGTGGAAGCCGGATCCATCGGATACAGAATTTTTATGCCTGCCTCCGCTCTGGAGCTTTTAGGGGCGGTGGGGGATGAAGTGGTGGTTTACACTTATTTTCAGGTGCGCGAGGACGCTATGAGCCTGTACGGCTTTCTGAGCCGCCAGGACAGAGAGATGTTTAAGCAGCTGATTGGCGTGAACGGTATCGGCCCTAAGGCGGCCCTGGGACTTTTAGGCACGTTGAGGCCTGACGATCTGCGGCTTGCCATTCTCACCGGGGACGCCAAGGCAATTTCCAGGGCACCTGGCATCGGTGCGAAGACGGCGCAGAGGATTATCCTGGATCTGAAGGACAAGGTGAGCGCACAGGAGATGCTGTCTTCCCTTGCCGTTCCGGCAGAGGCAGCCGCCGGGCGCGTTTCCCAGGAGGCGTCCGCCTTCAGCGCAGAGGCGGCCAGGGAGGCTGTGGACGCTCTGGTGGCCCTTGGATATTCTAATCTGGAAGCTTCCCGGGCAGTGAAGCAGGTGGAACTTACGGAGGACATGGATGCGGAGGCTGTTCTGAAGGCCTCCCTGAAATTTCTGGCGTTTATGTAGCCGGAAAATGCAGGGACAGGCAGCGCGGATCAGCCGCTGCCAGGAAATCAGAACGTGAAATAAGTGGAGACGAAGGAAGCAGATATGAGCAGAAGGATTATAACAACCGATGTGACGGAAGAGGACAAGAAAATAGAGACCAGCCTGAGACCGCAGCTTCTGGGGGAGTACATAGGCCAGGAGCGGATCAAGGGCACGCTGAAAATCTTTATCGATGCCGCCAAATCCAGAAATGAGCCGTTAGATCACGTGCTGTTTTACGGGCCGCCGGGACTGGGAAAGACGACGCTCTGCGGCATTATTGCCAATGAGATGGGCGTCCATATGAAAGTGACCTCCGGTCCGGCCATTGAAAAGCCGGGAGAGATTGCCGCTATTTTAAACGGCCTGTCGGAGGGGGACGTGCTTTTTGTGGATGAGATCCACCGCCTGAACCGCCAGGTGGAGGAGGTGCTCTATCCGGCGATGGAGGACTATGCCATTGATATTATGCTGGGGAAGGATTCCAGCGCCCGCTCCATCCGTCTGGAGCTTCCGAAGTTTACGCTGGTAGGGGCGACCACCAGGGCGGGGCTTTTGACCGCTCCCCTGAGAGACAGGTTTGGAATCATCCAAAAGATGGATTTTTATACGCCTCAGGAACTGAAGGATATTGTCATGCGGTCCGCCCAGGTGATGCAGGTGGCCATTGAGGAGGAGGGAGCCTTCGAGATTGCCAGACGATCCAGAGGAACGCCAAGGCTTGCCAACCGCCTTTTAAAGCGGGTGCGGGATTTCGCCCAGGTGAAGTACGACGGGGTGATTACGAAAGCGGTGGCTGATTTTGCCCTGGATATCCTGGATGTGGATAAGCTGGGCCTGGACAATAACGACAGGGCCATTTTAAACGCTCTGATCCAAAAGTTTTCCGGCGGTCCGGTAGGCCTGGAGACGCTGGCGGCCTGCCTGGGAGAAGACGCGGGAACGCTGGAGGACGTCTATGAGCCCTATCTTCTGATGAACGGACTGATTAACAGGACTCCCAGAGGAAGAGTCGCCACAGAGGCAGCTTACCGCCATCTGGGCATTTCCATGAATCCTGCGGGAGACAGGCCTTAGAAAAACAGGGAATCCAAAGAAAATCATTGTTTTTATAGAAAATTCAGGTATAATGAAGATGACGTTCTATGTCTGAAAAACGAGAAGGATAAGAAAACGAAAGCGGAGAAAACCATGGATTCCAAAAATTATACAGATGTTTTAATTAACGGAAAAATTTACACATTAGGCGGCGCGGAGGAGGAGAGCTACCTCCAGCAGGTGGCCAGCTATATCAATGAAAAGATGTCCGGGCTTCAGCGCCAGCCGGGTTTCCAGCGTCAGAGCGATGATTATAAGTCTGTGATGACATGTTTAAATCTGGCGGACGATTACTTCAAGGAGAGACAGTATGCGGCCCGGCTGGAAAATGAAAATCAGAACCTGGAGAAGGAAACCTACAGCCTGAAGCACGAGCTGGTGAGCACGCAGATGAAGCTGGAGGCTCTCCACAGGGAGACAGAGGAGCTGAGACGGCAGATGAAGGAGCTGATGCTTCGGATTCCAGAAAGAGAAGAGGCTCCGGCGGTGTCTGAGACGGCGCGGGAGGCAGAACTGGAGCAGAGCGGGGATCAGAATTCCTTAGAAGGATAGTGAAACAGCGGCGAAAGGCTGATGTGCGTGGCGCGCATCAGCCTTTTAAAAGTAAAATGAGAGGGATGGAAATGAACAGCCAGAACAGAAAACAGGAACAGGAGAAACGGTGGCAGGCCGCGGTGAAAAGAGGCGCGGAGATTTTGGCGCCAGCCGGATCCTTTGAGAGCATGAAGGCGGCTGTGGCGGCTGGAGCGGACGCCGTCTATATCGGCGGGAATAAATTCGGCGCCAGGGCCTATGCAGACAATCTGGACGAGGACAGGATGAAGGAGGCCATTGATTATGCCCACCTCCACGGCTGCAGAATTTATATGACAGTGAATACCCTGGTAAAGGAGCGGGAGATGAAGGAGCTTTACAGCTATCTGCTCCCTTACTACGAGCAGGGGCTGGACGCGGTGATTGTCCAGGATATGGGAGTCTTTTCTTTTGTAAAACGTCATTTTCCGGATCTGGACGTTCACGCCAGCACCCAGATGACGGTGACGGGAGCGCCGGGAGCGGCCCTGATCGGCAGAATGGGGGCGTCCAGGATTGTGACGGCCAGAGAGCTTTCTCTGGAGGAGATAGAGGAGATATACAGGGAGACAGGGGCTGAGATTGAAAGCTTTGTCCACGGAGCGCTCTGTTACTGCTATTCCGGCCAATGTCTGTTCAGCAGCCTCATCGGAGGCAGAAGCGGAAACAGGGGCCGGTGCGCCCAGACCTGCCGCCTGCCGTTTTCTGTCAGAAGAGGGAAGGAGCTTCTGAACGGAAAAAACGAAAATATGTGCTGAGCCTCAAGGACCTGTGCAGTCTTGACATTCTGCCGGATATTCTGGAGGCTGGGGTATTTTCGCTGAAAATCGAGGGCAGAATGAAAAGTCCCCGCTACACGGCAGGCGTGGTGTCCATTTACAGAAAATATGTGGATCAGTACATGAAATATGGACGAAAGGGATATCAGGTGGATCCGGCAGATCGAAAGACACTGCTTGACCTGTTTGACCGGGGAGGCCAGACGGAGGGCTATTACAGGGAGCACAATGGCAGAGATATGGTGGTTCTGAAGGAAAAGCCGGCCTTTCGGGAGGAAAACCGGCCGCTGTACGATTATCTGGATAAAACCTATGTAAACGCATCTCTCCAGGAACCGGTTCTGGGATGGGCCAGAGCTGCAGAGGGAGAGGAACTGAGGCTGAAGCTCCAGACGGACAGTTTTGGAAGCACCATAGAGGCGGAGGTTTCCGGCGGTCCTGTCCAGACGGCAAAAAATCAGCCCATGGCGGCGGAGCGCATAGAAAAGCAGCTGAATAAGACGGGAAATACGCCGTTTTATTTTCAGTCCCTGCAGGTGGAGACAGAGGGAAACTGCTTCATTCCGGTGCAGGAGCTGAACGAACTGAGAAGAAACGCCTTTGAAAAGCTGGAAACGCAGATTCTAAGCCAATTCAGAAGACAGGAACCGTCTGGACATGAGAACGGCGAAGGAGACGGGAAAAAGGCGCAGGAGGGAAAACTTCAGAAGAGGGAAATTTCGGAGAACGGCACAGAAGGAGAGAAGAAGGGCAGAGAACAGGCGGTTCTTCACGTATCGCTGGAGGAGCCGGAAGGACTTGAAACGGTTCTCTCGTTCCGGCAGGCGGCCGTTATTTCCATCGACGCGGCCGGATTTCCGGCTGAGAGCTGGAAGCAGACGGTTTTAAACTGCCATGAGAGGGGAAAGGAGTGCCTTCTTTTGCTGCCGCACATTTACAGGGCGGAGGCAAAGCGGTATTTTGACGCCCATCTGAGGGAGCTTTCCGAGGCCGGCTTTGACGGGGCTGTAATCCGGGCCTGGGAGGAAGCGGAACTGATTGCCAGATGGAGACGGGAAGGCGTGTTTTTCCCGAAAATCACAGTCTTTGATCATGGACTGTACAGCTTTAACAGCCTCTCGGAAGAGTGGATGGAGCAGATGCTTCCAGGAGAGACGATCCGGTTTACAGCGCCTCTTGAATTAAACAGCAGAGAGCTGGAGGAGAAGGGAATCCGCGGGGAAGAGCTGATGGTCTATGGAAATATTCCTATGATGGTGACGGCTCAGTGTCTGAAAAAGACGCTGGAAGGCTGTACGGGAAGGCCGGAGCTTCTGTGGATGAAGGATCGGAAGGGCAAGGAGTTCCCGGTGAAGAATCACTGCCGGTTCTGCTACAATACGATTTATAATTCCAGTCCTCTGTCTCTTCTGGCAGACAGAAGCCTCATTGAGAGACTGGGGCCGTCTGTTCTCAGGCTTTCCTTTACCACCGAACAGCCGGAGCGGATCCGGGAGGTATTGAAGGCCTTTTCAGAGGAATTTATCTCCGGAACAGAGAAAGGCGGGGCGCCGGAACTGTCAGGCGAGTTTACAAGAGGCCATTTTAAGCGCGGAGCGGAGTAGGTGAGACATTATGGCGAATCTGATTACGAACGTATCCAAGTATCTGATGATACTTTTAATTGCGATTTACACCTATTACAATTTCCGGTTTTTCGGAATCAGGGACGAGTGGGGGAAACGGCGTCTGTGCCGTCTCCAGAATGTGGTGATGGTGTTAATCCACACTCTTGCGTACCTTATTAGTTTACCTGCGCACAGAGGATGAGAAGACGCTGATGTTTTTGGAGCGCAGCTTTTGTTTTTCTTTCTGTATATGGGACTGTACCGGCTGTTTTACAGGAATCTGTCCAGACTTCTTTTAAACAATGCCTGTATGCTTCTGTCTACCAGCTTTATTATTCTGACCAGGATTTCCATGGACCGGGCGGTAAGGCAGTTTGCCATTGTGGCGGTGGCTGCCGCCGTTACCATGATCATCCCGTTTATTATGGACCGGGCGTGGCAGCTGTCCAAGATTCCGTGGGTTTACGGAAGCATCGGCCTGGCTCTGCTTTTAGTAGTGTGCGTCATGGGAAATACGGCTTTTGGAGCGCAGCTTTCTATCAATATCGGAGGCTTCTCCTTTCAGCCGTCAGAGTTTGTAAAGATCAGCTTTGTATTTTTGTGGCCACTATGTTTTACCGCTCTGTCGATTTCAGGACGATAGCCATTACGACTGCTGTGGCTGCGGCACATGTGCTGGTGCTGGTGATGTCCAAGGATCTGGGAAGCGCGCTGATTTTCTTTGTCACCTATCTGCTGATGCTGTTTGTGGCGACGGGAAGCTGGCTCTACCTGGGACTGGGAGCCGGCAGCGGAGCGGCGGCGGCTGTGATTGCCTACAGCCTGTTTTCCCATGTGCGTACCAGGGTGGAGGCATGGCTGGATCCCTGGAGCGATATTTCGGGAAAGGGATATCAGATCAGCCAGTCCCTGTTCGCCATTGGAACGGGAGGATGGTTTGGCATGGGGCTTTATCAGGGGATGCCGTCTAAAATTCCGGTGGTGGAAAAGGACTTTGTCTTTTCAGCCATTTCGGAAGAAATGGGAGGCATCTACGCCATCTGCCTGATTCTCATCTGCCTGGGCTGCTTTATGCAGTTTATGATGATTGCCGCCAAAATGCAGGCTGTCTTTTATAAGCTGATTGCCTTTGGGCTGGGAACCACATACATTGTGCAGGTATTTCTGACCATTGGCGGAGTGACGAAATTTATTCCCTCCACAGGAGTGACGCTGCCGTTTGTCAGCTACGGCGGAAGCTCCATTCTCAGCACCTTTATTGTGTTTAACGTGGTTCAGGGACTGTATATTTTAAAACGCAATGAAGAGGAGGAAGATTATGATGAAGAAGAATGATCCGAGTCCTGAAAAACACGGGAAAGCTTCTGCTTCCCGTTCCAGAAAACGCTCTGAAGCCGCAAAGGAGCAGGAGCTTAGGGAGGCTGCCAGAGAGAAGGCAGATAAAAATATTCTGCGGATTACCTATGCCTTTGCGGCTTTGTTCATCGGCATGTGCCTGTATCTGGGCTGGTTTCTTCAGGTGGACAGTGAAACTGTCATCAACAGCTCCTACAATGCCAGGCTGGACCGCTTCTCTGACCGGATTGTAAGAGGAAAGATTTTGAGCAGCGATGGAAAGGTACTGGCGGAGACCCAGGTGGCGGAGGACGGAACAGAGAAGCGGTATTACCCATACAATTACCTCTACGTTCATTCGGTTGGCTATTCTGGAAAAAACGGAAAGACAGGCATCGAGTCTCTGGCAAACTTCTATCTGCTGTCCTCCCATGTCAATCTGGTGGAGAAGACGGTCAATGAACTGCAGGGAAAGAAAAATATCGGAGACAACGTGGTGACGACTCTGGATTCCGATCTGCAGCAGACAGCTTCCGACGCCATGGGAAACAGGAGAGGGGCTGTGATTGCCATGGAACCTGATACGGGAAAGATTCTGACCATGGTATCCCAGCCGAACTTCAATGCCAATACAGTGGACGAGCAGTGGGCGGAGCTGACTTCACCGGAGAACACCAAGGCGCAGCTGGTAAACCGCGCGACCCAGGGACTTTACTCCCCAGGCTCTACCTTTAAGATTGTGACGGCTCTGGAGTATCTTCATGAAAATCCGGATGGCATGAGCCAGTTTCATTTTGACTGCGACGGCCTGATGGAGCAGGGAGAGTATCAAATCCGCTGCTACCACGGAGAATCCCATGGCAGCCAGGATCTGCGGATGTCCTTTGCCAATTCCTGCAACGGAGCTTTTTCGACTATGGGTCTGGGGCTGAATCTGACGCAGTTTAACAGTCTTGCCAGCCAGCTTTTGTTTAACAGCAGTCTGCCCCTTTCTCTTCCCTACAAGGAAAGCTCTTTTGTCATGGGAGAGGGGGCTGACGAGTGGGAACGGCTTCAGACCTCCATCGGTCAGGGAAAGACGCAGATTACTCCTATGCACAACCTGATGATCACAGCGGCGATTGCCAACGGGGGCACTCTGATGAAGCCCTACCTGATTGATCATGTGGAAAACGCTGGGGGCCAGACGGTAAAGAAGTTTCTTCCGGAAGCTTACGGCACGCTGATGAGCTCTGAGGACGCCTCTATTCTCAGCGGCCTGATGACGGCAGTCGTTACAGACGGAACAGGATCCGCGCTTCGGGGCGCTCCCTATACGGCGGCGGGAAAGACGGGATCTGCTGAATTTGAGACAGGAAAAGAGACGCATGCCTGGTTTGTGGGCTACGCACCTGTGGAGGACCCGAAAATCGCAGTCTGCGTGCTCCTGGAGGAGAGCGGGTCAGGCGGAAAGCAGGCGGGACCTGTGGCCAGAGCCGTTATGGACAAATATTTTGAGAAAAATCCTCTGCAGTAGCGGGGACGGATAGGAGAGACGGATGACACAACTTCAGATGATACTGTTTTTATGTCCCATATTCTTTTTTACTAGTTTTGTAGACGCAGTTTCAGGCGGCGGAGGACTGGTGGCCCTGCCGGCCTACCTGTTTACAGGGATGCCGGTACACAGCGCCTATGCCTGCAATAAAGTGGGATGCGTGGTGGGAAGCTTTACTTCCTTTATCCGCTTTTGGAAAAATGGGCTGATCGATATGAAAACGGCTCTTTTTGTGGGAGCGGTCACCTTCGCGTGCTCCACCTGCGGAGCGCAGATTGTGCTGCACCTGCCGGACCGGCCTCTTAAGATTATGATTTTAGCCTCCATGCCGGCTGTGGCGGCCCTGATTTTCTTCCAGAAAAATTATCCTGAGGTAAACAGAACCTCAGAGATCACAGGCTGGAAGCGAGGAGGGCTCTGCCTGCTGTCAGGAGTTATGATGGGACTTTATGACGGAATTTTAGGGCCTGGCTCCGGAACCGTTGTGATGATTCTCTTTACCAAGCTGTTAAAATACAATTTAATTACTGCATCGGGAAATACGAAGGTCATTCTGCTGGCCTCCACTCTGGCCGCCTCGGTGTCCTATATCCTGGCGGGAAAGGTGATCTGGACCGTGGCAGTTCCTGTGTCTGTCTTCGGAATGCTGGGAGGATATGTGGGCGCCGGAATGGCCATCAAAAAAGGCACAAAATTTATCCGCCCCATGATGCTTGGCATCGCGGCCTTCCTGGTGATCAAAATGGCGGTGGATCTGGCTGCCGGAGGGCAGTAGGGATACCGCGGCCGGATTTTCCTCTCCGTCTTGCACATTGTCCCAAAAAGCAGTATACTAAACAGTAATAACAACGCCAGGAGGGATTGCGATGATTGAGGCAACGAGCTGCGGCGGTGTGGTTATTTTTCGAGGTAAAATTCTTGTTTTGTATAAGAATTATAAGAACAAGTATGAAGGATGGGTTTTGCCGAAGGGAACTGTAGAGCCTGGGGAAGAGTTCAAGGAAACTGCCCTTAGGGAGGTCAAGGAAGAGACAGGCGTCACTGCGTCGATTATCAAGTATATCGGCAAGAGCCAGTACACGTTCAACACTCCGCAGGATATGGTGGAGAAGGACGTCTACTGGTATCTGATGATGGCGGACAGCTATTACAGTAAACCACAGCGGGAAGAGTATTTTGTGGATTCAGGTTATTATAAGTTTTATGAGGCTTATCATCTGCTTAAGTTTTCCAATGAAAAGCAGATTCTGGAAAAGGCTTATAATGAATACCTGGATTTGAAGAGGAGTAATCTTTGGGGGTCAAAAAAGTACTTTTAAGAGCAACGGACAGAGGGCTGAAACACACGGGACAGACGTGTGCTTCAGCCTTTTCTGATCCGGAGGGAAATTTCGTTTTGATTGAAAAATCTGGCTAATTATATTAAAATGGCATATAATACCGCTTAGGTCCTCGGCGGGATCTGCTGAGGGCAGGAGGAGAGAAAAGGAGAATAGGATCATGAACCAGTCATTTGAAAAATTACAGAATCAGCTGGAAAAGGCTATGGCCCTTCAGACGGCTATGGTGCTGTTTGAGTGGGATAATGAGACTGCGGCGCCGAAGGAGGCGGCAGAGAGAACGGCGGCGGTCATCGGTTCTCTTTCCAGCCAGTATCTTGATATTATGACAGGAGAGAAGCTGAAAACTGCCTTGGAAGAGTGCAGTGGACAGATGTCCGAAATGACGGAAGTGGAGCAGGCCATCGTCAGAGAGACAAAGGAAGAGGTGGAAAAGCTGGAGCGCATTCCGGCCGACGAGTACCGCAGCTTTGCAGAGCTGACAGCCAGGGCCACCGGCATCTGGGCGGACGCCAGGGAGAAGAAGGATTTTTCTCTGTTCGCGCCGGTTTTAAAGGAAATTGTGGATTATCAGAAGCGGTTTGCTTCCTACCAGGCCAAAGAGGGACAGAAGCTTTACGACGTGATGCTGGACAATTATGAGAAGGATTTTGGCATGAAGGAGCTGGACGAGTTCTTCCGCGTTGTGAAAGAGGGAATCGTGCCGCTTTTAAAGGAGTCTGCAAAGCGCTCGGAGCAGATCGACGACAGCTTTTTAAGCGCCGGATATACAGAGGAGCAGCAGGAAAAGGCGGCTCGTTTCCTGGCGGAATATGTGGGCTTTGACTTTGACAGGGGAATTCTGGCTGTCAGCGCGCATCCGTTTACCACGAACCTGCACAATAAAGATGTGAGAATTACCACCCACTACCTGGATCGGATTGACTCTTCCATCTATTCAGTGATCCACGAGTCGGGCCATGCAGTTTATGAGCTGGGAATCAGGGATGATTTGACTCAGACGCCGGCCGGGCAGGGGGCGTCCATGGGAATGCATGAATCCCAGTCCAGATTTTTCGAGAATATTATGGGACGGAACAGAAATTTCTGGGTTCCCATTTATGGAAACATGCAGGAGATATTCGGCAGTCCTTTAAAGGAAGTGAGCCTGGACGATTTTCTGGCGGCAGTGAACAAGACGATTCCGGGACTGATCCGGACGGAGGCGGACGAGCTTTCCTACTGCCTGCACGTGCTGGTGCGGTATGAGATAGAAAAGCTGATGATCGAGGAAAATGCTGAGATTGACAGTCTTCCAGAGCTGTGGAACGACAAGTATGAGGAGTATCTGGGAATCCGCCCGAAGAATGACGGAGAAGGCATTTTACAGGATATTCACTGGTCTCAGGGTTCCTTCGGCTACTTCCCATCCTACGCTCTGGGCAACGCCTTCGGCGCCCAGCTTTATCACAAAATGAAGCAGGAGATGGATTTTGACGGGCTTCTCAGAGAGGGAAGAGCAGACGCAATCAGAGAATATCTCCGGGAGCACATTCATCAGTACGGAAAGCTTAAGACCAGCCGCCAGCTGTTAAAGGATGCCACAGGCGAAGACTTTAATCCGGCTTATTATGTAGAATATTTAACAGAACGGTACGGAAAGTAGACGCGCTGGAGAAATTAAAAAAAACGGCATTTCTATGTCAGGAATGCCGGTTTTTTCGGAAATGCTCCATTCTCGACAGGTGGAAATTGATTTCCGCCCCCATGAAGAGAATACAGATGCAGAAGTACAGCCACAGCATCAGCACGGCTACGCTGGCAAGACTTCCGTACATGGTAGAGAATCTTGAAAAGTATTTAAAGTAAAGAGAGAAGGCGAAGGAGAACAGAATCCAGCATACCGTAGAGAACACAGCTCCCGGGAGCTGGCTTTTCAGCCTCATCTTCTCGTAGGGGAGAAAGGTATAAAGGCCTGTGAAAAACACGGCCAGAATAATCAGAGACAGAATGGATCGCAGACTGATCAGGTAAGGAGACAGAAAGCGGAGAAAGGGCAGAAACCGGAGCGCCAGATTCTGGAGAACCGTTCCAAAGACCAGAAGAGCCAGGGACATGACGCAGACAGCCATGAATACGATGGTGTAGCCAGAGTTAATCAGACGGCTGATTACATAGCCTCTCCGCTTCGGACAGCCGATGATCCGGTTCAGCCCCCGCTCAATGCCCTGCATTCCCCTGGCGGCTGACCACAGGGTGACGATGGAGGATACGGAGAGCAGGGCGGCGGAGGATTTGAAGTAAATTTCGCCGATAATGGTGTACACCAGAGGCTGTACTTCTATGGGGAGCAGCCGGGACAGCAGATAGAGCAGATCCGACTGCTGCACAGCGGGAACAAACTGAAGCACTGTGAGGAGAAGAATGATAAACGGCACGGAGGAGAGCACAATAAAAAAGGATGCCTGAGCGGCATACACCGTGATCTCATCCCTTACGAATTTATCATATATCTGTTTGCAGTGTACCAGAAAATAGATCATACATTTCTCCATTTGTTTCGATTCTATTAACATATTATCACGGGGGAGGAAAAATAACAACTTTTCTTGAAAATTAAGAGGATTACAATGAAAAAGCTACTGAACTATCTAAGCGCTTATAAAAAGGAAGCGGTGCTGGCACCTCTTTTTAAGATGCTGGAGGCCAGCTTTGAGCTGCTGGTCCCTCTTGTCATGGCCCAAATCATCGACACGGGAATCAAAAACCAGGATTTGGCTTACATTTTAAAAATGGGAGCTGTTTTAGTGCTTCTGGGAGTGATAGGTCTTGCCTGCTCCCTGACCGCCCAGTATTTTGCGGCCAGGGCGGCAGTGGGATTCGGAGCGGGAGTGAGAAGGGATCTGTTCCGCCATATTAACCGCCTGTCCTATTCGGAAATCGACGCCCAGGGAACGGCGACGCTGATTACCAGAATGACCAGCGACGTCAACCAGGTGCAGTCGGGAGTCAATCTGACGCTCCGCCTGTTCCTGCGCTCTCCGTTTATCGTATTCGGGGCCATGATTATGGCCTTTACCATTGATGTGAAATCAGCGCTTATTTTCGCGGCGGCGATTCCCCTGCTCTCCTTGGTAGTGTTCGGCATTATGCTGATCAGCATGCCTCTCTACAGGCGAGTGCAGAGACAGCTGGACTGGGTAATGCAGATTACCAGGGAAAACCTGACGGGAGCCAGGGTGATACGGGCCTTTAACAGAGAGCAGGACGAGATTGCCTCCTTTAAAGAGGAGGGAGGACTTTTAATCCGCTTCCAGATTTTCGTGGGACGGATTTCCGCTCTTTTAAATCCAGTTACCTATGTGATTGTCAACCTGGCGATTGTGGTTCTGATTTACACGGGAGCGGGACAGGTGGACAGCGGACGGATCCCGCAGGGAGAGGTGGTGGCCCTTGTCAACTACATGTCCCAGATTCTGGTGGAGTTGATTAAGCTGGCCAATTTGATTATTTCTATCACCAAAGCGCTGGCCTGCGCGGGACGCATCAGCAGCGTGTTCGAGATGGAGAGCAGTATTGCGGATCCGGGAGAAGAGAAGGGCAGGCAGGTGAAGGAAGAGGAGAATCCTCCTGTTTCCGGAACGCCCAGGGTTTCCTTCCAGAACGTCAGCTTCTCCTACCAGGGCTCTAAAGAAGAGTCCCTCTCTGACATCAGTTTCGATGCTGTGCCTGGAGAGATCATCGGCGTGATTGGAGGAACCGGATCTGGAAAATCCACTCTGGTGAACCTGATTCCGCGGTTTTACGATGCGACAAAGGGGCAGGTTCTGGTCAATGGAACCGATGTGAGAGCTCAGTCCCTCTCGAAACTGAGGGGGCAGATAGGAGTGGTTCCCCAGAAGGCTGTTCTCTTTAAGGGAACCGTCCGCGACAACATACGCTGGGGAAAGGAGGACGCCTCTGACCGGGAGATAGAGGAAGCGCTGGAAACAGCACAGGCCCTGGAGGTGGTGAAATCCAGGGAAAACGGTCTGGACGCCATGATTTTCCAGGGAGGGAAAAACCTGTCCGGAGGACAGAGACAGAGACTTACCATTGCCAGAGCCCTGGTGAGGAAGCCGCAGATTTTAATTCTGGACGACAGCTCGTCGGCTCTTGATTTTGCCACAGACGCCAGACTGAGGAAGGCCCTGAGGGAGCGCACAGGGGGCGCTGCCGTTTTCCTGGTATCTCAGAGAGCCTCGGCTCTGCGCCACGCAGATCAGATTCTGGTGCTGGACGATGGAAGGCTGGCAGGAAAGGGAAAGCATGAGGAATTATTGGAGACCTGCCCTGTGTACAGGGAAATCTGTCTCTCCCAGCTTTCAGGAGAGGAGGCGGAGCAGTGATGGCAAAGACAGAGATGAAAAAAGACAGGGAAGCGAAAGGGATTTTTAAGGATACGGCAAAGTCAGACACCATAAAAAGGGTGCTGAAGCATATTGGCGCTTACAGGTGGCTGGTGCTGCTTTCCCTGGTGCTGTCTGCAGTGACAGTGGCCCTGACTCTCTACATTCCCATTTTAATCGGGCAGGCGGTGGATCTGATTACAGGGGAAGGGCAGGTAGACTTTGACGGCCTGTTCCGGATCTTTGGAATCATGGCGGCGGTGATTCTGGTTACGGCGGCGGCCCAGTGGCTGATGAACGCCATCAACAATCACATCACCTACCAGGTGGCTATGGACGTCCGGGAGAAGGCCTTCTGCCATTTGGAGATCCTGCCTCTTAAATATATAGACGGCCATTCCTACGGCGACGTTTTAAGCCGCGTTATCACAGATGTGGATCAGTTTTCCGACGGCCTTTTGATGGGCTTTACCCAGCTGTTTTCCGGAATACTCACGATTTTCGGGACCCTGGTATTTATGTTTTCCGTTAATCCCTTTATCGCTCTGGTGGTGGTTCTGATGACGCCTCTTTCCCTGCTGGCGGCAGGCTATATTGCCAAAAAGACCTTCTCCATGTTTCAGGAGCAGTCGGAGGCCAGAGGAGAGATGACTTCCTTAATTAATGAGATTGTGGAAAATGAGAAGGTGGTGCAGGCCTTCTCCTATGAGCAGAAGGCGGAGGAGCGGTTTGATAAAATTAACAGCCGCCTGGAAAGCTGCAGTCTTCGGGCTACCTTCTTTTCTTCTATTACAAATCCGGCCACCCGGTTTGTAAACGGCCTGGTGTACGCAAGCGTGGGAATCGCAGGGGCAGCTGCGGCTATCCATGGTCTTTTGAGCGTGGGACAGCTGACTTCTTTCTTAAACTATGCAAACCAGTATACAAAGCCGTTTAATGAGATTTCCGGGGTGGCCACGGAGCTTCAGAACGCCGTCGCCTCGGCTGCCAGAGTGTTTGCCCTCATTGACGAGGAACCGCAGACGCCGGAGGCAGAACAGGCGATAGAGCTTCAGGAGGCGGACGGAAGAGTGGAGCTGTCTCACGTAGCGTTTTCCTACCAGCCGGACACGTCTCTGATTGAAGACTTAAATCTCACGGTGGAACCGGGGAAAAAGATAGCCATTGCAGGCCCTACCGGATGCGGAAAAAGTACGGTGATCAATCTGCTGATGCGTTTTTATGATGCGGACAGCGGATGGATTCAGGTCAGCGGCTGCGACATCAGGCAGATGACCAGAAAAAGCCTGCGGGCTTCCTACGGAATGGTTCTCCAGGAGACGTGGCTGAAAGCGGCGTCTATCCGGGATAATATTGCCTATGGAAGGCCTGACGCCTCCATGGAGGAGATTGTGGAAGCGGCGAAAAAAGCCCATGCCCACAGCTTCATTACCAGAATGCCGGAGGGATACGACACGGTGATTTCTGAGGACGGAGGCAGTCTTTCCCAGGGACAGAAGCAGCTTTTGTGCATTGCCAGAGTGATGCTCTGCCAGCCTCCTATGCTGATTCTGGATGAGGCTACCTCGTCTATTGATACGAGAACCGAGCTGATGGTTCAGGAGGCCTTTGACCGGATGATGGAGGGGCGCACCAGTTTTATTGTGGCCCACCGCCTTTCTACCATACGAAAGGCAGACCAGATTCTGGTAATGAAGGAGGGAAAAATCATCGAGCAGGGAAATCATGAAGAGCTGCTGGCGAAAGGAGGATTTTATTGTGAACTGTACAACAGCCAGTTCGCCGTCTCATAAGGAAGCGGCCGTGATTAAAAGAGAAACGGATCGGCAGGAGACGCGGGGACAGGAAAAATTGAGAATCCTGGTAAGCGCCTGCCTGCTGGGAGAAAACTGCAAATACAGCGGAGGATCCAACCGGGACGAAACGGTGCTGATGTGGAAAACGAAGCTGGAACAGGAGGAAAAGGCAGAGTTTATCCCCATCTGCCCAGAAGTGGCAGGAGGCCTTCCCACGCCCAGAATGCCGGCAGAAATCAGAGGAGAGAGAGTCGTAACCCGCGACGGCAGGGATGTGACTGCAGAATATGAAGCCGGGGCCGAAGAGGCTCTCGCGCTGTCAGGGAAGCACGGCTGCAGATATGCAGTCCTGAAGGAGAGAAGCCCTTCCTGCGGAAGCGGAACCGTCTATGATGGAAGCTTTTCAGGGACTTTGACAGCCGGAGACGGAATCGCTGCCGCTCTTTTAAAGAAAAACGGCGTAATGGTAGTTGGAGAAAGCCAGGCGCAGAAGCTGTTTGAAATCTTGTAAATCAGCCAGGCAGACAGGTTCTGGATTATATTTTTAACAGAAAATTCCAATTTTTGGCAAAAATGCCGCTGTCCATGTAATTTTTTTGTTTCTTTACTAAAAGGATGATATGTCGTCCTAGTTGCTCACGAATATTGTATAAACTAAGGCCAGAATAAAAAAGGAGGCTGAATTTATGCAGATTTGTGAAGCAACTGTAAAGAGAATAGAGGAGCTTCGAAAGCGAGAACGGCTTACCCTGTACGCTCTGGCCTACAAAACGGGGATGCCGCCCTCCACTTTAAAATGTATTATGAACGGAAGAAGCAAAAATCCGGGGATTGTCAATATTAAAAAGATTGCCGAGGGCTTTAACATGACAATCCGGGAATTTTACAACAGCGAGATTTTTGACGATTTAGAGCAGGAGGACTAGGAAGAGAGAAGTTTTCCATGCTCTGATAAAAGAAGGCGGAGAAAGAAAAAATAGGAGAGGATTCTGAGTATGGAAAAGAAATCGAGAGATCAGTTCCGGACCAGGCTGGGATTTATCGTGGCCTGCATCGGTTCTGCTGTGGGGATGGGAAATATATGGATGTTTCCCTATCGGACGGGAGCGTTCGGAGGAGCGGCCTTCCTGATCCCCTACTTTATTTTTGTTATTCTGCTGGGATTTTCCGGCGTGCTGGGAGAGATGGCCTTTGGCCGCGTGATGCGTACCGGGCCGACAGGGGCCTTTGGAAAGGCCATGGAAATGAGAGGAAAGAGGGGAGGACGCCTGATCGGCCTGATCCCTGTCATCGGTTCCCTGGGAATTGCCATCGGTTATTCCGTAGTAGTGGGCTGGTTTTTAAAATATCTGTCTGCGGCAGTTTCCGGAACGCTGGGGCAGGTGGAGGATATGGGAGCTTATTTTGCCTCCCTGTCAGGCAGCTTTGGAAGCGTAGGCTGGCATATGCTGGGCCTGGCCCTGACCTTCCTTATCATGCTGTTCGGCGTATCCGGCGGAATCGAAAAGATGAATAAGATCATGATGCCTTTGTTTTTCGTATTCTTTCTCATCCTTCTTTTCCGCGTGGCGTCTCTTCCCGGAGCAGTGGAAGGCTATAAATATCTGTTTATCCCCAGATGGGAGCTGCTTGGCAATGTAAAGACCTGGGTTTACGCCCTGGGACAGGCCTTTTTCTCCCTGTCTCTGGCCGGATCGGGCACCATTGTCTACGGCAGCTATTTAAGCGACGACGCGGATGTGGTGACCTGCGCCAGAAACGTCGCTTTTTTCGACACCTGCGCCGCGCTTCTGGCGGGAATGGTGGTGATTCCGGCTGTCTTTGCCTTTGGGCTGGACGTGACGGCGGGACCGCCTCTCATGTTTATCACCCTTCCGGCTGTCTTTAACCAGATGCCGGCCGGCTGGCTGTTCGCAGTCATTTTCTTTATCGCCGTGCTGTTTGCAGCGATTACCTCCCTGATGAATCTGTTCGAAACGCCGATCGAGGCCCTTCAGGAGCAGTTTCAGATGTCGAGAAAAGCGGCGGTGGCCTGCGTGGCGTTTATTGCGGCGGCAGTGGGCGTGTTTATTGAGAGCGCGGACGCAGTGAGCATGTGGATGGACGCAGTTTCGATTTACATGATCCCTCTGGGAGCCCTGTTGGCGGCAGTCATGTTTTTCTGGGTATGTCCGAAAGGCTTCGCCAGAGAGCAGGTGCAGAAGGGCAGAGAAAAAATGCTTGGTTCCTGGTTTGAACCGGTGACGCGGTATTTATTCGTAGGGCTGACTCTGGGCGTGTACGTGCTGGGCATTCTGTTTGGAGGAATCGGCTGATCTTTCAGAAAAGTCTTGAAAAGATAAAAAAGATGATGTATAATAATGCACATCTTACAGGGGAAGGGGAGTGAGCATTATCACTTCCTTTTTGTCATTTTAGTAAGGAAACTTTATTTTAGTTTACCGGAGAGGAGAAAGAGATGAGCATTAGAATTGGTATTCTCGGATATGGAAATTTAGGACGGGGCGTAGAGTGCGCGGTAAAGCAGAATCCTGACATGGAGCTGAAGGCAGTTTTTACGAGGCGCGACCCTGAGACAGTAAAAATTCTCACAGAGAACGCGAAGGTATACCGGGCAGAGGAGGCAGAACGCTTAAAAGACGAGATCGACGTGCTCATTCTCTGCGGAGGAAGCGCAACGGATCTGCCGGTGCAGACTCCTGCTTTTGCCAGATGGTTTAACGTAGTGGACAGTTTTGACACCCACGCCAATATTCCTCAGCACTTCGAGGCAGTGGATCAGGCGGCTTCTGAGAGCGGCCATGTGGGCATCATTTCCGTAGGCTGGGATCCGGGCATGTTTTCCTTAAACCGTCTGTACGCCACGGCAGTTCTTCCAGAGGGAAGCAATTACACCTTCTGGGGTAAGGGCGTAAGCCAGGGCCACTCAGATGCCATCCGCCGGATTGCAGGCGTAAAGGACGCCAGACAGTACACCATTCCCGTAGAGAGCGCCCTTGAGTCTGTGAGAAACGGGGAGAATCCTGAGCTGACCACCAGACAGAAACACACAAGAGAGTGTTTTGTAGTGGCAGAGGAGGGAGCCGATCTGGCTGCCATTGAGCAGGAAATCAAGACCATGAAGAATTATTTCGACGAGTACGACACGACGGTACACTTCATCAGCCAGGAGGAACTGGACAGAGACCACAAGGGACTTCCACACGGCGGATTCGTATTCAGAAGCGGCAGAACCGGCTGGGAAAAAGAGAACAGCCATGTGATTGAGTACAGCTTAAAGCTGGATTCCAATCCGGAATTTACTTCTTCTGTCATTGTGGCCTACGCAAGAGCTGCTTACAAGATGAGCAAAGAGGGACAGAAGGGCTGCAAAACAGTCTTTGACGTAGCTCCGTCCTATTTATCTCCAGAGAGCCCGGCTGACTTGAGAAAGAAATATCTGTAAGCGGCGGCTTCAGGGAGAGAATTTATGAAACGAAAGAAATGGAAGATACACGCAAAACAGACGGCGGCTCTCGCCATGGCCTTCACCCTGATGATTTCAGGCGCAGCTTCAGCGGCGCCCATTCCTCCGGATGGATCCGGGACAGGGCAGACCGCTCAGGGGGGAAACCAGACGTCTCAAGGCGGCGGACAGAATGGACAGCAGGCCACAGGACCGGCAGGGCCGGGAAACGGCGCTGGAAACTCAGGCTCTGCCTCCAGGCTGCCGTCTCTTTCGGGAACCGTGTCCACATCCCAGAGCAGCCAGACGTCCCAGAACAGCGCGCAGACAGGAAGCCAGGGAAGCAGCCAGGCGGCAGTTCCCCAGATCAAGGCGGAGGGCGCAGTTTTGTATGACGCCACCCGGGATCAGGCGCTTTACGAGAAAAATGCGGATACCCGCTATTATCCGGCCAGCATTACGAAGATTATGACAGCGCTTCTGGTGCTGGAACACTGCAATTTAAACGATACGGTGACGTTTTCCCAGACAGCGGTTACGAATCTGGAGTCAGGAGCCGTGACCCTGGGCGTTCAGGCAGGCGATCAGTTTACAGTGGAGCAGTGCCTGTACGGCCTTCTCTTAAAGTCAGCCAACGATATTGCCAACGGTCTGGCAGAGCACGTGTCGGGAAGCATCAGCGGATTCGCCGATCTGATGAATCAGAAGGCGGCTTCTCTGGGCTGCACCAACACCCATTTTGTCAATCCAAACGGCCTGAACGATTCCAACCACTATACGACAGCCAGAGATATGGCTCTCATTGCAGACGCGGCCTTTTCCAATCCCACCCTCTGCAAAATAGCGTCCACAGTCAATTATGACTTTCCTGCCACGGCCAGCGTTCCGTCTGTGCGGAAGCTGACCATGGGGCACAAGATGGTCAATCCAGCGAACAGCGAGTATTACAGCGGTATTGTAGGCGGAAAGACAGGCTATACCTCTTTGGCGGGCAATACCCTTGTCACTTGCGCGGAGAGAAACGGCACAAGGCTGGTGGCCGTTATCTTAAAGAGCCGGCAGACGCACTATGCAGACACCAGAGCCCTGTTGGACTACGGCTTCTCACTGATTCAGTCCGGCGGATCTGGATCGGGAACAGGCGGCCCCGGCGGCGGTCCGGGAAGCCAGCAGGGACCGGGAGGCGGCTCTGCATCCTCCAATCCCCACTGGGTGGAGGATTCCAGGGGATGGCGTTTTGTCAAGGCCGACGGCTCCTACGCTGCCAACGAATGCATGGAGATTAACGGGGAGATCTACTGCTTTAAGCCGGATTCCTATATCGTGAGCAATGACTGGTATCAGATAGGAGGAATCTGGTATTTCTTCCGTCCAAGCGGCGGCCTGGCGAAAAGCCGCTGGATCGAGACAGGCGGAAAGTGGTACTACGTAGACGGAAACGGATCCCTGTTCACAAACGGAACCACGCCAGACGGCTACCGGGTAGACGCAGACGGAGTGTGGATTCAGTAACTGCCCTTTGTCTATGTCCAGGAAAAAATTTTCAGTGACTTTAAATGGAACAAGAAAATTTTTCCTTGTCCCCCGTCCTCTGCTTGACAATCTCCGTCAAACCTACTATATTATTTATAGCTGTCTGGAAGAGGTTATGTTCAGACAGACACAGCGCTGTCCACAGAGGCAGCAGAAATGAAACAGAAAAAGGCTGAGAAAAAGAGGAGTAGGCAGGAAGCCGCCCGCCAGAGAGAGCAGTCAGCTGGCTGAGAGACTGCTTGGGGAAAGGTCTGCTGAAGGTAGCTTTTGAGCCCGGCCCTTGAACCTGATTTTTGCGGTTGAGAAGATCAGACAGTAGAGGACTGCGGGGGTTCCCGTTACAGGACAGATGAGATTGCCGTTTTATACTTGTGCGGCAGAATAAAGGTGGTACCGCGGTGATTCGCCCTTTGCATATTGCTATGCAGAGGGCTTTTTTATTTCATAGGAAAAAATAGGAAAAACATTTTATGAAATAAAAAATGCTCCGCAGGAATTCCGCTGCGGGAGATGTTTGGGAAAGGAGCCAGAATGTCCGTTCATTCAGGAAAAAAGAGCCAGGCCTCCAGCTGCGAGACCTGCAGCAATTACGTCTATGACGAAGACTATGGATACTATGTCTGCGAGGCCAGCCTTGACGAGGACGAGATGGCGGCCTTTCTGGGAGACCGGAAATTCCAGTGTCCCTACTACCACATAAACGACGAGTATCTGATTGTGCGTAAGCAGATGTAGAATCGAACACGCGCAGAAACAATAGAAAAAGGAGATTACAGGATGAAAGAACTGGAGAAGAACTACAATCCGGCGGACATTGAAGCCCGCCTGTACCAGAAGTGGCTGGACAGCAAGTATTTCCACGCAGACGCAGAGCGCGGCAGAAGAGAGGGAAAGAAGCCGTTCACCATTGTAATGCCGCCGCCGAACATTACAGGACAGCTCCACATGGGCCACGCTCTGGACAATACCATGCAGGATATTTTAATCCGTTACAAGAGAATGCAGGGCTATGAGGCTCTCTGGCAGCCGGGAACCGACCATGCAGCCATTGCCACAGAGGTAAAGGTTATCGACAAGTTAAAGAGCCAGGGCATTGACAAGCACGACCTGGGCCGCGAGGGCTTCTTAGAGAAGGCCTGGGAGTGGAAGGAAGAGTACGGAAGCAGAATCGTAAATCAGCTGCACAAGCTGGGATCCTCTGCCGACTGGGACAGAGAGCGCTTTACCATGGACGAGGGCTGCTCCGACGCAGTGCTTGAGGTATTTACAAAGCTCTACGAGAAGGGATATATTTACAAGGGATCCCGCATTATCAATTGGTGTCCTGTATGCCAGACCTCTATTTCTGACGCTGAAGTAGAGCACGAGGAGCAGGACGGCTTCTTCTGGCACATCAATTATCCGATTGTTGGGGAAGAAGGACGCTTTGTAGAGATTGCCACCACCCGTCCTGAGACGCTTCTGGGAGATACGGCAGTGGCTGTAAATCCTGAGGACGAGAGATACAAGGATTTAGTGGGAAAAATGTTAAAGCTGCCTCTCACAGACAGGGAGATTCCTGTTGTGGCAGACGAGTATGTAGATAAAGAGTTTGGAACCGGCTGCGTAAAAATTACACCGGCCCACGATCCTAACGACTTCGAGGTAGGAAAGCGCCACAATCTGCCAGAGCTCTGCATTATGAATGACGACGCTACCATCAGCGCGCCGGGCAGGTATTTCGGCATGGACCGCTACGAGGCCAGAAAGGCTATGGTGGAGGATTTAAAGGAGCAGGGCCTTTTAGTTAAGGTAGTTCCCCACTCCCACAACGTAGGAACCCACGACCGCTGCGGTACAACCGTAGAGCCGATGGTAAAGCCACAGTGGTTTGTGAGAATGGACGAGATGGCGAAACCAGCAGTGGAGGCGATCAAGTCAGGAAGGCTGAAATTCGTTCCGGAGAGCTTTGGAAAGACATATCTTCACTGGCTGGAGGGCATCCGCGACTGGTGTATTTCCAGACAGCTGTGGTGGGGACACAGAATCCCGGCCTACTACTGCGATGAGTGCGGCGAGATGGTGGTTGCCAAGACCATGCCGGAGAAGTGCCCGAAGTGTGGCTGCGTCCACATGACCCAGGACGAGGATACTTTGGATACCTGGTTCTCCTCCGCCCTGTGGCCGTTCTCCACGCTGGGATGGCCGAAGAGCACGCCGGAGTACGAGTATTTCTACCCGACAGACGTGCTGGTAACAGGCTACGATATTATCTTCTTCTGGGTAATCAGAATGGTATTCTCCGGTCTGGAGCAGACTGGAAAGGAGCCGTTTAACACTGTTCTGATCCACGGCCTTGTCAGAGACTCCCAGGGACGCAAGATGAGCAAGTCCTTAGGAAACGGCATCGATCCGCTGGAGGTGATCGACAAGTACGGCGCAGACGCCCTGAGAATGACTCTGATGACAGGAAATGCTCCTGGAAACGATATGCGCTTCTATTGGGAGAGAGTGGAGGCCAGCAGAAACTTCGCAAACAAGGTATGGAACGCTTCCCGCTTTATTATGATGAATGTGGAGAAGGCGCCGGAAAGCCAGGCAGCTCTGTCTGATCTGACTATGGCGGATCGCTGGATCCTCTCCAAGGTAAACACTCTGGCCAAGGACGTGACAGAGAATATGGACAAGTACGAGCTGGGAATTGCTCTTCAGAAGGTTTACGACTTTATCTGGGAGGAGTTCTGCGACTGGTACATCGAGATGGTGAAGCCGCGTCTCTACAGCGACGAGGATACCACCAAGGCAGCCGCTATCTGGACCTTAAAGACAGTGCTCATCCAGTCCTTAAAGCTCCTGCATCCGTATATGCCGTTTATCACAGAGGAGATCTTCTGCAATCTCCAGGAGGAGGAACCGTCTATTATGATTTCCTCCTGGCCGGTTTATAAAGAGGAGTGGAATTTTGCTTCCGAGGAGAACGCAGTGGAGACTATCAAGGAGGCAGTGCGCGGAATCAGAAACGTCCGCACCTCCATGAACGTGCCGCCCAGCAAGAAGGCAAAGGTTTACGTAGTTTCCGAGGACGAGTCCTTGCTTGGCATTTTTGAGCACAGCAAGGTATTTTTTGCTACCCTCGGATACGCCAGTGAGGTATGCCTCCAGAAGGACAAGACAGGAATTGCCGACGACGCCGTGTCTGCCGTAATCCCGAAGGCAGCTATCTACATGCCGTTTGCAGAGCTGGTAGACATTGACAAGGAAATCGAGAGACTGCAGAAGGAAGAAGAGCGCCTGACCAAGGAGCTGGCCCGCGTCAATGGCATGCTTGGAAATGAGAAGTTTGTAAGCCGCGCGCCTGAGGCTAAGATTGCTGAGGAGAAGGCAAAGCTTGAAAAGTATACTCAGATGATGGACCAGGTAAAAGAGCGCCTGGCTCAGCTTTCCAAGTAGAGAAGCAGAATAAAATACTAAAAATCAGATAGAAAAACCGGGCAGAGAGACTGGCTGATGTAACATGCCAGCTTCTCTGCCCGGTTTTTTACACTGCTTTTGCAGGAAATGATGTTTTTACAAAAAATGCCGCCGCCTTACAGGCCTGCTTCCGGCTGAAACATGCGAAGCCCCTTGGAAATGATCTGCTCTACTAAAGAGGCCAGCTGCTCCGGCGTTTCCTTCAGGCCGGAGTCCAGCCAGTACTGTACCAGGCCGATGCAGCCGGTGACAGTGAAGGAGTAGTAGGCTTCAAAGGCAGAGTCGTCCAGAAGTGTGTTCTGGGAGCTGCGGGAGGTCTGCCGGCCGCCGCCTGCGCCGGGCCGGAACAGCTCCATCCAGTCCTTCAGGCACTTTTCCCGGACAATATCCTTCAGACGGTTGACAAAATTGATGTCTCCGTTCTGTCCAATCAGAATACTGACCATATCGCTGTTCTCCTTCACCAGCTGGAAGACGCGGGTGAAGACGAGAGCCGGATTGGACAGCAGATCAGAAGCTTTGAAATGATTCAGCACATCCTCCAGCTCCTCTAACAGCTCATTTTCAATCTGTTCCATTAAATCGAAGATATCTCTGTAGTGCAGGTAGAAGGTTCCCCTGTTAATATCGGCCTTTTCCGAGATTTCCCGCACTGTAATATCCTGAATCCGCTTTGTCTTTAAAAGTTCAGTGAGACACTGGCGGATCACCCGCCGCGTTTTTCTGATTCTCCGATCGAGAGTTTCCCCCTTCATAATTAAAATCTCCTTTAAATCGATGCCTATTTCTGGAAATGATCACCAGATATATGCATTAATCAACATATATTTACAATTTGATTATTAATGTTCTCTGTGTGGAAAAATGATTATTGTCAATCATTTCGTTCCTGAGTATAATTTATTATAAATCATTAATCAACACATGTCAATTAATAGAATCTGTGTTTGTTAACAGGATATATGTTGAACACAGGACAAATATCACTATAGCTTGAAAGGAAGATGTATATGAAGCGAAATAAGAAACACATATCCAGTATCTGCCTGGCAGCGGCCCTGCTCTCTCTTTCTGTTCCAGGAACAGTCAGGGCGGAGGAGAGCGCTGGCTGGGTTTCTGACGAAGCGGGATGGAGGTACATAGAGGCAGACGGAACAGGCGCGGCCCCGGGCTGGAAGCTGATAGACGGATCCTGGTACTGGTTTGAGGACAGCGGACGGATGCGGACGGGATGGCTCCTTCAGGGCGATACCTGGTATTACCTGGACGATTCCGGCACCATGGCGTCAGGATGGCGGACCATCGGCGGAAAAAGCTACTATTTTACAGAGAGCGGAGCCATGAAAACAGGCCACGTGGAGCAGAATGGGACCGTTTATTCCTTCCACAGCGACGGAAGCGTGGACACGGCTAAAAAAGAAAAAATACAGGCGGCGGAGCCTTTGAGATCGGTTTTTATGACGAGGCCTGCCAGAATCTGGCGTCCAACTTAAACGAGCTGAAGCTGGACAGTTTTGACGGCGATGAGGACGAAGATTATTATGAGGACGACAAAAAGGATTACGACAGGGACGCCAGCTATGAGATCAGCGGAAAGCTGACAGAGATTGCGGCCCACCGCCTTGCCATGGCCAGAGAAAAAGGGTATGGAAACGGAAAGATCCCGGAGGAAGGCGATCTGACGGATTACTTAAACAGCATCCAGTATAACGGCGGCCGCCGCCATATGGAGGTGTACATCAAGAATGTGGACGGAGCCGGCGAGGCGGAGGAGAAGCTTCTGGATATCCAGGAGGACGCGAAGAAGCGGCAGGACAGACCGGACTACTACGGCGGGATGGGAATTGCCCACACAGAGGTAAACGGAAGCGATTACTACATGGTGATCTTTATGAAATAGACTGGCAGGGCAGGGAATTCTGATGACGATGCGAACATTAATACGGACATTAAAAATAAAAGGAATGCAGCTTTCGGGAGCGCCTGCAGGAGAAAAGCCGAAGTTCAGTCTTCCTGATTTTATCCTGGAAAAGAGCAGAGCCATTGAAAAGCTGTTTCTCGTTCTGGTGATTCTGTCGGTGATTGCGGCTCCCTTTGTGGAGGTCAATTACGACCTGACGGAGTACCTGCCGGACACAGTGCAGTCGAAGCAGGGGCTGGATCTGATGGAGGAGAAATTCGGCTATCCAGGAACCGCCAGGGTGATGATTGAGGATGTGACTCTCTATCAGGCAAAGCTTTACAAGGATAAGCTGGAAGCTGTGGACGGAGTGGATCAGATTTTGTGGCTGGATATGGGGACAGACGTCTACTCGTCTTCCAGCTTTATCGACAGCAGCGATATTGCAGATTATTATAAAGACGGGTCGGCGGTCATGGACGTGACCTTTGTGGAGGGAGATACCAGCAAGAAAACCTCTGAGGCCATTGACGCGATGATGGAGATTCTGGGGGATAAGGGATACTTTACAGGTCCGGCTGTGCAGAACAAGTCTCTGGAAGAAAATGTCAGCAGGGAAATGAACATGATTCTGGCTCTGGGCGTCCTGATGATTTTTCTGATTCTCTGTATTACCACCAATTCCTGGTTTGAGCCGGTGCTCTATCTGACCATCATGGGAGTGGCGATCCTTATTAATAAGGGCACCAATATTTTTCTGGGCCGGATTTCCTTCCTGACGGACAGCGTGTCGGCTGTACTGCAGCTGGCAGTTTCCATGGATTACTCCATTTTCCTGATTCACGCCTACACCAGGGAAAAACAGAAGGGAATTGAGCAGAGGCAGGCACTCAGAAACGCTATCGACGAGGCGCTCCGCTCCATTTTTGCCAGCAGCCTGACGACCATCGTGGGCTTTATCGTGCTGGCTTTTATGAAGTTCAGCATTGGGTTTGATATGGGAATCGTGCTGGCCAAGGGAATTGTAGTCAGCCTGGTTACTGTCGTTTTGTTTATGCCTGCCATGATTCTTCGGACCATGTCCCTGATCGAGCGGACGGCCCACCGGCCGTTTCTGCCTGATTTCGAGGGGCTGAGCCGGAAAATCTATAAAATACGCTGGGCAGTTCTGATTTTTGTGGCAGTGATTATCATTCCCGCCTACACGGCTCAGGGCATGAATTCTTTCCTCTTTGGAAACGAGTCGGTGGGCGACAGCGAGGGAACGAAGGTCTATGAGGACGAACAGGTGATCAATGAGAAGTTCGGCAGAAGCAATCTGATGATTGCCCTGGTTCCCAACACCTCCATGGTGACAGAGAAGGCGTTTTCTGACGAGGTGGAAAGCCTCCCCTATACGAAGTCCGTGACTTCTATGGCAGGGACGCTTCCGGCAGGCATTCCGGAGAGATTTCTGCCCAGGTCGGTGACAGAGCTGCTTCACAAGGAGGATTATGCCAGAATCCTGATTTATGTAAAATCCAAGGGGGAGAGTCCCCTGGCCTACCAGTGCTCTGACGAGATTCAGGCGATTATGAAACGGTATTATCCGGAGCACTCCTATCTGGTGGGAACCACGCCCTCCACTCAGGACATAGAGACTACGATCACAAAAGATTATGCCAGGGTGAATGCCATGTCCCTGATCGGCGTGTTCCTGGTAGTCATGTTCAGCTTTAAGTCTCTGATCATACCGCTTATCATTATGATTCCCATCGAGGTGGCGGTTTTTATCAATATGGCCGTGCCTTACATTGTGGGGGATACTCTGATTTTTTATGGGCTACATTATCGTAAGCTCCATCCAGCTGGGGGCTACCGTCGACTATGCGATTTTGACTACCAGCAATTACCTGGAGTGCCGCAGGGAGGCCGGGAAAGAGCAGGCGGTGATTATGGCGTTAAAGAGAACTATACCGGCGGTGCTGACCTCCGGATCCATCCTGACTGTGGCAGGCTATATGGTTTATAAGATTTCCAGCGTGGCGGCCATCGGAGATCTGGGACATCTGATCGGCAGGGGAGCCTGGATGAGCATGGTTCTGGTGCTTACGCTGATGCCGGCTTTTCTGGCTCTGTTTGATCACATCCTGATGGATAATGAGTTTCAGCGGCTCAAGAAAGCCCTGAGCAGGAGGAGCAGAAAAAAGAAGGTACAGGAAAAGGAGGCTTCTGGCTATGAAACATAGAATGAGAATCAGAATCTCAGAAAAAAGAATGGGGAAACGGCTTCTGGCCTCCGTCATGGCCGCGGTAACGGCGTCCACAGCCATAGCCGTGCCGGCGTCTGCAGCGCCTCCCAGAGTCCAGGTGGACGAGACCATGTATGTCAATCTCGATTACTATGGATCCGAGACAGAGATCAACGTGGTGAAGGGCTGCAGCACCAACGGCGTGACGGAGTATACAGATTACGGCATTTATGAGAAGGTAGAAAATATGACGGACAGCACAGAGCCGTCTGTGGGGAACGGAAGCGTTACCTGGAAGTTCCCTGACAAGAATCAGAGATTTTATTATCAGTGTACCCTTCCGAAGGAAGAGATGGAGCTTCCCTGGACCTTCGACATTTCTTATAAGCTTAACGGCGTGGAGACAGAGCCAAAAGCCTTAAACGGAGCGTCCGGGCTGGTAGAAATCCATGTGAAGGCAGTCCCGAATCAAAAGGCCAAGGCCTATTTCAGAAACAACATGATTCTGACTGTGGCAGTTCCGGCTGATATGAGCAAGTATTACAGCATCGACGCGCCAGGCTCCCAGCTTCAGTCAGTGGGAAGCTATTCTGCCGCCGTTTTTATGGCGCTTCCGGGAGAGGAGGGCGATTACACGGTGCGCCTTGGAAGCGACAGCTTCGAGAGCCCCGGAATCGTGATGATGATGGTTCCAGGAACCGCCAGCGCTTTTGAGCACATTGCAGATTTAAAGGAGGCCAAAGACACCTGGAGAGAGAACGGGGACGCTCTCTATGAAAGCTATGACGCCATGCTGCAGGCCTTTGAATCCATGGGCACAGGCGTTTCCACGGTTCAGAGCGGTCTGGGGCAGCTTGAGCAGGGCAGACAGATTTTATCAGGCAGCAGAGCGGCGATTGAGAGCGGATCCGCCCAGGCCCTTGACGATCTGCTGTCTGTGACAGAGCAGACGTCGAAGCTGATTCCTTATCTGGAGACGGCCCAGAACGCGGTGACGGACATTAACGACAACGCCAGGGCCATCTACAATACCATGGAGGATATGCAGGATGAGCTGGACGATCTGTACAGCGGATTAAAGTCTCTGCAGCATTCCCTGGAACGTGCTTCTGACAGCATCGGAGCCGGTATCACGGCTGCCGAGCAGCAGGCCATAGCGGAGGAGATCCAGAAAAAGGCAGGGCAGCTGGAGCAGATTCTGGCGGCCCTGGGACAGCTGGGGCAGGGCGCAGGCGGAAGCTGGCAGCTTGCCTTGGAAGACTGGGAGGATCTGGAGGAAGCCCTTTCAGAGGCAGATTCCTTCCGCTATGACAGAGGTTCCGCAAAAAAGCCTGACGGACAGGAATTGTCAGAGAAAGACAGCTCAGAAGGCGCTGGAAAGGCCACGGCAAGCAGTGCAGAGGAGAAAGGGACACAAGAGGAAAAGAGAGAAGACGAGTCAGAAAACAGCAGTGTGACGGCTTTTTCCACTGATGAGGAGCCTGTGCTTTTGGATCCGGACAGGAGAGGGCCTTCTGGAGAGCCTGGATCCGGCGGGGATAATGACGCGGACTTTGAAGAATGGCAGGAGTGGCAGGACGAGGAGCTGGAGAAGTACGCAGACCAGGTGGAGGCGGGACTTCAGACTGTGTCTGGAACCTCCTATGGCGGAGACGTCGGTCTCCTGCTCCAGATGGTGAAAGAACTGCTTGGAAGCTCAGACGAGACCATTGCGAAGGCCGGAGCCCTGATCCAGAAAATCAACGGACTCTGTTCCGTCATCTCCGAGGCTGGGGAGGATACGGCCAGGGTGGTGAAGGAACTTCGAAGCTGCACGGATCAGCTGGTAAACCTGCTAGACGACACAAGAGTGATGATTGACACGATGGACAGCTATGTGCCCTCCATGCTGGATGCTCTGGGAGCTACAGAGGAGCTGATGAACCGTCTGGCAAAAGCTATGGGAAGCACGGAGAGCGTGCTGCGCGCCGTTCACAATACTCTGGCAGCTGCCGGAGATTCTCTGGACGGGGGAGCCAAAAACACCCTGGCAGGAATGCAGGAGCTGTTAAACCACAGCCTGACAGCCATTGAGAGCTTAAAGCAGGTGAGAGGGGCCAGCCGGAATATGAAGGATACGCTGGATGAACAGCTGGACAAATTTGAGGAAGAAAACAATTTCCTGAATCTGGACCCAGGCGAAGATCTGGTATCTTTCACCTCCGGGAAAAATCCTTCCCCCCACAGCATTCAGATCCTTTTAAGAACGGAGGAGATAGACGACGAGGCGTTAAGCGGAGACACGGCAGATCTGGAGGCCTCCGCCCAGGCAGATCCGGGGCCTCTGGCCAGAATCTGGAACGTGCTTGTAAAGATTGTGAAAGCGGTTGTCGATATTTTTAAAAACAGGTAGCGTCAGTACACGCTGCCTCAGACTGAAAAAGCAGGCGTTTCAAGCGGCTTTCTGTGAAGTCTTTCAGGCGGATCGGAGGGCCGCTTTGTTTTTCCTGTCGAGAAAGCGGAAAATTTACCGAAATAAACTTCTTGCATAATAGCGAGCTTATATTATAATAGAGAGATGAACAAAAAGAAAAAGCCTGCGCAGGGACAGGCTGTCTGCAGACAGAGGAAGCAGACAGAAGAAAGGACAGGAAAGACATGGGCAGAGGGCTTGACAGCTTCACTGTGAAGGAGGCAGAGGAATACCTGAACGGGATTCCTAAATTTACCAGGAAGAAGCATTCCATAGAAGAACTCAGGGAAATATTGGACGAGACAGGACTTTCCCTTGACGGCGTCAGGCTGATTCATGTGGCCGGAACGAACGGGAAGGGTTCTGTGTGCGCTTTTTTGTCCTCGATTCTCAGGGAAGCCGGGGAGCCTGCGGCAGTGTTTACCTCTCCTCACCTGGTTTCTGTCAGAGAGCGGTTTGCCTTTGACGGAAAACAGGTGGAAGAGGAGGAATTTCTCGCAGCATTTTGCCGGATACAGCAGCTTCTTCCCATGATGGAGGAGAGAGGACTTGGCCATCCGTCTTATTTTGAGTATTTGTTTCTGATGTTTGCCGCCATGATGCAGAAGAGAAGAGAGTACACGGCAGTGCTGGAGACCGGGCTTGGGGGGAGACTGGATGCGACCAACTGCGTCCGCCGTCCGCAGGTATGCGTGATCACCTCTGTCAGCCTGGATCACATGGAGTATCTGGGAACTACGGTGGAGCAGATTGCCGGGGAGAAGGCCGGCATCATCAAGCCGGGTGTTCCCGTATTTTATGACAGGAGCGATGCACAGGCCGCCGCTGTGATTGAGAGCCAGGCCAGGCGTTTAAAGAGCCCTGCCTTTGGGGTGGGGGAGGAAGCGTCCTGGCAGCAGACTCTGGAACATGGGCGCCTGTTTTTGAGAGAGGGAGAGAAGACACTGGAAATCCCCTTTGCCGCCCCCTACCAGGCGGTAAACGCCATGCTGGCAGTCCGGACGGCCGGGTATCTGGGAATTTCCTGGCAGGCCGTTTCCGAGGGAGTGAGAAAGACCGTCTGGCCGGGCCGCATGGAGGAGATTGCTCCCGGCGTCTATTTAGACGGCGCTCACAATGAGGGCGGAATCCGTGCGTTTGCCAGGGCTGCCTCCCAGATTCCAGGAAAGAGGAAAATTCTCCTGTTTGCCGCAGCCTCGGATAAGGAGTATCCGACGATGCTGCGGCTGCTGTTTGAGACGCTGCGCCCCGACGCCGCGGTACTGACCCGCATTGCCGGCAGCAGAGGGCTTGAAGTGGAGACGCTCCGGGCGGCGGCAGAAAAGGAGGCCAAAGAAGCCGGTCTGTCTGTTCCGATGACAGTCAGGCCGACAGCGGAGGAGGCGCTTCTTGCCGCCCTTCAGGATAAATGGGAGGACGACACGGTATTCTGCGCCGGCTCTCTTTACCTGGCAGGAGAAATAGAAGATGTGATAAGGAGGAACCATTATGACAAAAGAAGATAGAACCATGATTGACTTTGACGAGGAGATCAGCCGTTTCCAGCCCAGCCTGGAAGTGGAGGACATCGGAGAAGCCATCGTAAAGAGCGATCTGACCGATATGTCAGATATTGTGATGGAAGTACTTAAACATGCGAAAGAGCGGTAAATGATATGGATCAGTTAAAAAAAAGTCCGTCTGGCTTCCAACGGTTTTTATAACCTGGGGCTGGAAACGGGCCAAGATACGCGACCTGACGGGGGCGGTGGAGGCGCTGAAAAAAGTGCCTGATGCTGAATAAATACCACATTGACGGAAGAAACCTTCTGGGACTTATCTACTATGAGATGGGAGAGGTGTCAGACGCTCTGGTTCAGTGGGTCATCAGCATGAATTTCAAGGAGCAGGACAACCGGGCCGACTACTATCTGGATCAGATTCAGAGAAAGCCGGAGCGGTTAGACACAGTAAGCCAGAATGTCAAGCGGTACAACCAGGCGCTGGCCCAGGCCCAGGCCGGGGACGACGATCTGGCAGTTTTGCAGCTGACGAAGGTGGTGGAGGTAAACCCGAACTTTATCAAGGCCCACCTGCTGCTGGCAGCGCTCTATATGAGCCGCGGAACCTACACGAAGGCAGGCAAATCCCTTCTGAAGGTATTGAAGATTGACAAGAATAATCCCAAGGCATCCTGGTACATGTCCATTGTCAAGGCCAGGACAGGCCGGGCGGATGTGGAGAGAAGAAAGCTTAAAAACGCCTTTTCTCACAAAAAAATGCAGGACGACGATGTGATTATTCCGCCTTCCTACAAGGAAAATACAGGATGGCAGTCCATCTTAAACATTGTGGCAGGCCTGGCGCTGGGAGCCATGGTGATTTTCTTCCTGGTTATGCCCACGAAGATTAAAGCGCTGAATAATGAGCACAATCAGGAAATCCTCAAATACGAGGAGAAGATTAATCAGAGAAACGAGGAAATTGACAGCTTAAACGGACAGATGGAGCAGGCCAACAGCGATAAAGAGACAGCGGAGCAGAAGCTGGACGAGGCGTTAAACAGCAACGACAGCCAGGTGAACCAGTACGCGATCCTTGTTAAGATGCTGCAGGCTTACCGAAACGAGGATCTGACCGGGGCGGTCACACTGTATCCTGGATTCAATCCGTCAATTTTTACGGACGAGACGGTGCTTCAGATTGCCAACGGAATCAAGCAGGACATCGAGACGAACGGCTACCAGACCCTGGAAGATCTGGCCTACACCATGTGGTCGGCCGGCCGGATGGACGAGGCGTTAAATTATTACAACACCTGTCTGACCATCCGTCCGCAGAATCCGAAGGTAATTTTCAGCATGGGAATGATTTACCGTTCCAAGCAGGATTATGCCAAGGCGGTGGAGCTGTTCACCCAGGTAAGCACCCAGTACGGAGATTCTGAGTACGCGGAAAAAGCCAGAAATCAGCTGACAGAGCTGGCGCCTTACGTGCAGACGGCGCCCCAGCAGCCGGCAGAACCAGAGGGAGAAGCTCAGCCGGAAGGCGGGAACCGGAAGCAGAGCCGGATCATACAGACGGCGGACAGGAAGCAGAACCGCAGCAGTAAGACACATAAGAATGAAAAGAGACACTACAGAAGATGGAAGATTCTTTGCAGTGTCTTTTTTGTGGAAGAAACGGAACATTGGCGGAAACTTTTTTAACAGGACAGGAATAAAAAAAAGAACGCCGGGGAATACTTTCATAGGGTGCAGTGAACAGATAAACAAAAAAGGCCAGACAGAAAAAGGCTGGACAGGAAAAGGAGGAGAAAGGCATGGAACAGGATTTTACATATGAGGCGTCGGAACAGATGCTGGTGATTCATCTTCCCAGGGAGGTCGATCACCATAACTGTGCGGCGCTGAAAAATGAGACGGATCTGATTTTGGCAGAAAATTATGTAACCAGAATGATTTTTGACTTTACGGATACCCAGTTTATGGACAGCTCAGGAATCGGGGTGCTGTTAAACCGCTACAAGCAGATGAGGGGCAGCAGGGGAAGCGTCGCCTATTATGGGGCGGGACGCCAGGTGAAGCGGATTCTGTCTATCGGAGGAATTGCGGGGATTGTGCAGGGATACGATACAAAGGAGGCGGCCATAGAGGGACGCCTGGAAAGGAGAGAGCCGTGCAGAAGGGGATGGAGATGAAAAAAAACGGGAACCAGACAGAGACAATGAGGATGGAGATTGAGAGCCGCTCAGAAAACGAGGAATTTGCCCGGGTGGCGGCGGCGGTGTTTTTAAGCCGCCTGGATCCTACGGTGGAGGAGCTGGACGATATAAAGACTGCGGTCTCAGAAGCTGTCACCAACGCAGTCATCCATGGATATGGAGGAGGGGAAGGGACGATTTACATAGAAATCCAGGTCTGCGGCAGGGAGGCAAGGATTACGATCCGGGATGAAGGAGTTGGAATCGCAGACATTGGCAAGGCGATGGAGCCCATGTACACCTCCGATCCGTCCGGGGAGCGGTCCGGCATGGGATTTTCTTTCATGGAGGCCTTCATGGATCAGGTAAGTGTGGAATCAGAACCTGGACGCGGAACAGCTGTCACCATGAGAAAGACGGTCGGCAGGTGAGCGTATGGAAGGAACAGAGAGACAGGACAGAACGATACAGCTCATTTCCCTGGCCCACCAGGGAGATAAAGAGGCCAGAGACGCTCTGGTAGAGGAAAACGTAGGCCTGATTTGGAGTATTGTCCGCAGGTTTGCGGGAAGGGGCTGCGAGACGGAGGATCTGTTCCAGATCGGAAGTATCGGCCTGATGAAGGCCATTGATAAATTTGACACGGCCTTTGATGTGAAATTTTCTACCTATGCAGTCCCCATGATTATGGGCGAGATCAAGAGATTTCTACGGGACGACGGGATCATCAAGGTAAGCCGTTCCATCAGGGAGATGGGAATACGTGTCAGCGCGTCCAGGCAGAAGCTGTCGGGAACGCTGGGCAGGGAGCCGACGCTGGAGGAGCTGGCAGAGGACGTGGGGGCCAGCCGTGAAGAGGTGGCTGTTTCTCTGGAGGCCGGGGTACAGGTGGAATCTCTGTACGCCCCGGCGGCAGGAGGAGAGGAGACAAATCTGTCTCTCCTGGACAGAGTTGGCGGCGAAAACGGCGGACAGGAGGAGGCGCTGAACCGGCTTGTCCTCAGGGAACTTTTGGGATCCCTTAAAAAGGAGGAGAGAGAACTGATTGTGAGGCGCTATTTCTATGACCAGACACAGACAAAAATTGCAGAAGCCATGGGGATTTCACAGGTTCAGGTTTCCAGGATGGAGAAGAGGATTTTAAAGAAAATGCGGGAAGGCTTTGAATAAAAACAGAAATTTTCTCCATACTAATAAGAAATCGTTTGGTGATGGGCCTGTGTCTGCCCAAAAGCTTTGGGAGTCTAGCTTGAAAAGAAGGAGGGATTATGCCAGTATGAACTTACAAGAAGATAGAGGAAAATGGGAGAAAGGCATGACAATAAGTCAAAAAATAGAACTGAAACATAAGGAGGATTTGCAGCGCCTTAGAGGTTTTCGATTACTTGATGATGACTTTTTGACAAAATGCTTCGAGAGTAAGATGTGCTGGCAGGCAGGGTAAGATTTTTTAAAGAGAGTAAGGAGGGGATTGCAGCTATGTGTAAGACTATGGAAGATATGAGATAGGAAGCGTTGCAGAAATGTCTGGATTACTGCTTGATAGGGTAAAAAGGTTGGAAGCGAATAGGAATGTATAAGTCACATTTTTTATCTGATACATAGTAAGGCGGAGAAACTCCGAACAAATAGCGAACATAAATGGTAAAAATTTTGGCCGGAGAACTGAAATTGGTTTTCCGGCCATTTTTGGAAAAATTTAGAATGGCAGTACCGGGAATAGAGGCACTTTTATAAAAGTAGGTTCTGGCAATGCGGATCGCATCATCCTTTGAACGGCTCTCTTTGTTTGCAGCCAGCCATAGACTAGGACCAGATAAATACTCTTCCCGAAAGATGATTGGAAAGCTGTTTTACGGTATCCGCCTTATGTACCGTTTCATGAAGCTGGTCGGAAATATCAGTGAGCAGGCAGCTTCTGGATGCCAGAATGCCATAAACCATATCTGCTGTGAACTTCCGATGAGATTTTGAAAGTGTGCGGAAATTCAAGAAATTATAAATAAATTGACTCGAAATAAAGGACGCGATATAATAAGTGCGAAATAAAATATTTGGTTGAGCTGTAGATTTAGAGAGGAAAACAATATGAAAAAATTATTAATTTTTCCCCCCGGGATGGTCTCCAGTTGGGCCATATTTAGCTTTACCGATTTTAAAATCATATCTTAAAGAAAAATAAAATTATATTAGTTATGATATTAGAATAGTAGTTTTTATCTATTCCTGTAAAATTTGTGTGATTACCTCTCGTCTGTGTAAAATGGCTGATTATTTTTGGGGAAAGAGTGACTGGTTCGATGAAAAATATTATTTTTTTAATACTTGGAAGAGCAACCTCTAAATTTGGAAGTATGGCGTATTTAACAGTCTTGCCGCTGTATATCCTGGACAGGACGCAGAGCTTGGCGTTTGCGGGATTTTTTTTGATGTGTACCTCGCTGCCGGCGGTACTGTGTAGTTCATTTTTAGGGGTTTTAGTTGATAGGATAAGCCGGAAGAAGCTGATTATATTCTGCGATTTATGCTGTGCTGCCATTTATGCCGCGCTGCTGTATTTTAAGGAAGGGCAGGGCAATTATATTGCATGGCTCATGATGGCAAGCATTATGATCAATATCTTAAGCAATCTGTTTGAAATTTCGTCCAAGGTGTTATTTACAGAATTATTAGAGAAGGCGGAGATAGGACGATATAATGGGCTGAAAAGCTTAACTGACAACATGGCGTCCATCGCTGCCCCCCATAGCGGGCACCTTTTTATGGGGATGGCTGGGCTTTCGGTGCATTTTGGCTTTGATGGGAGTTCTTTACCTGTTATCGGCAGTCCAGGAATCCGCAATTATGTATAAAGCCGCGTTTCAGAAGCCAGAGCGTGAGAGAGGGGCCGGCCAGGCATTTCTTGACGGGCTTCGATTTATCAGCCGTGATAAAAATATCAGGCCGCTTTTTTTAATGGTGATGCTTCTTAACTTTTTTCTCGGAGGTATGGAGGAAATTATGAATCCTGGAATGGTGGTGCAGAAGTATGGGATCAATGAGGCCTTATTTGGTATTGCCGCCTCTGTTTCCATAGCAGGCAGCATATGTGCGGGGATGTTAATTTTTAAAAGCTCCCAATTCAGCCATAAGGATAGAATGACAGAATTTATTGTCTGCAACAGCGCAGTGATGATTGGGGTGGGAGGGGCGTCTATTGTCCTGTTCCCTGAAAAGCAGCTATTTTTTGTCGTATTTTTGCTGTGTCAGTTCCTGATCGGCCTGCTGACTACGTGTGTGAACGTCCCGCTAAGCTCAAAGCTGCAAGTTTCCGTCCCAGTGGAATATCAGGGGAGGTTTTTTCGCGGTCGGTTGCTGGTTTTGCATGGGCTGCTGGTTCCGGCGGGCAGCTGGTACTCGGGGCTTCTGGCCTCTTATGTGGGAGCAGACTGGGCGTGTATGATAAACAATCTTTTTGTTATTGCAGTCGCCCTGGCCATAAGGAGAAGGCTGTAGAAAAGCAGGTTGAATATATAGATAATATCTTGCAATTCATTACATTTTTCTAAAATTAATTCATATATCCGGGAAAGTATTCTATACTCAGCTTAACAGACATAGAGAAGGCATCCAGCGTTCAGGAACAGGCAGCAGCCTTGACTGAAATCACACAGCAGGTAGACGAAAATACCCAGCTGATTGTGAGACGCTATTTCTATGACCAGACACAGACAAAAATTGCAGAAGCCATGGGGATTTCACAGGTTCAGGTTTCCAGGATGGAGAAGCGGATTTTAAAGAAAATGCGGGAAGGCTTTGAATAAAAACAGAAATTTTCTCCATACTAATCTGCAAACGAATAGAAAAGGATGTGAGAAAATGAATTTTATAAAAGGAAAGGCAGGTCTGCTTCTGCTCCTTTTGAGCGTCATGTTTATTTTAGCCGTCGTATGGTTCTGCCTGTTTGACATGCACATTTATGCGGAACCCCACGGAACCTTTGTGGAGGCAGAAGAAAGCGCCGGGGAGATGGCAGCCTGATGGGACAGACCGTATTTATAAGCCTGAATCAGATTACGCAGGTACACAAAAAAGACGTATTTTTAGCTGATATTGGGGAGGTTTACTGCAGCGATCCCCATGTGATGAGCCGTGTGAAGGCGGTGAAGGCAGCGTCGATCCGGGAAAACCGGGAACACAATTACATTGGAAATGTGATGGATATCATCGAAAAGATCCAGCAGGCGGCTCCGGGCGCAGACGTGTCAAATCTGGGAGAGACAGATTTCATTATCTCCTACAAGCCGGACAAAGTTCCTTCCATGATCTGGGAATGGACAAAGACGGTGTTTGCCTGTCTGATTTGCTTTTTTGGAGCCATGTTCGCCATCATGACCTTTAACAATGACGCCAATGTGAAAGATGTGTTCCGGGAAATTTACACGCTGGTAATGCTTCGGGAACCGGACGGGGTAACGGTGCTGGAGCTGGCCTACTCGGTAGGGCTGGCTCTGGGAGTCACCGTCTTTTTCAATCATTTTTCCAGAGCGAAGCTGAACCTGGATCCGACGCCTCTGGAGGTGGAAATGCGCCTGTACGAGGACAATGTCAACAAAACCTTAATACAGAACAGCGGCAGAAAGGAGTCGGGCAATGACGTTACTTAAGACGTGGTTTCTGGCCTTCGCCGGATTTACGTCAGGAGGCGTGATTGCGGCTGGAATCTTTGCGTTTCTGGCCATGATCGGCGTATTTCCCAGGGTGATTTCCAGGACAAAGACCAGAAGGCATATCATGCTGTACGAGACGCTTCTGATTTGCGGCGGCGCTTTTGGGAATGCGCTGGATCTCATGGAATTTCTCATTCCTGTGGGGCGGATTCCTCTGGCCGGGGAGACGGCAGGACAGCTTTTAATGACAGCGGCAGGGCTTGGATCCGGCGTGTTTGTAGGATGCCTCGTCATGTCCCTGGCGGAAACGGTAAAAGCGGTTCCTGTCCTGAACAGGCGCCTTCACCTGTCAGTGGGCATTCAGTATATGATTCTGGCCATTGCCCTGGGGAAAATGGCTGGGGCCCTTGTTCAGTTCTGCCTGTTCTCTCAGAGCTGAGATTCGGACAGAGGCGAAGGGGAGCAGGAAAGATGCCAGCCGGGATTCCGGGACAGAGTAAAAGGAGAAAAAAAGCATGGAAGTAGATAAAAAAGCATATGGAAAATACGTGGATGAAATTACGCCGAAGCACAATCTTCCTCTGAACATGGCCAGGGCCTTTTTGACGGGAGGCGCAGTCTGCACAGTGGGACAGCTTCTCATCAACGCCTTTCAGGCTCAGGGAATGGAAAAGGAGGCCGCTGGAATCTGGACGCTTTTGGTTCTGATTGGATCCAGCGCGTTTCTGACAGGACTGAATTTGTATCAGAAGCTTGTAAAATTCGGAGGAGCCGGAGCGCTGGTTCCCATAACGGGATTTGCTAATTCCGTGGCCGCCCCGGCTATCGAGTACAAGGCGGAGGGACAGGTATTCGGAATCGGATGCAAGATTTTTACCATCGCCGGTCCGGTGATTTTATACGGGCTTTTCAGCAGCTGGCTTTTGGGAGTTGTCTGCTGGCTGGGGAAATGGATGGGGATATCATAGAAAAAGAAAAACAAACAATGATAGAAAAATTCAAATAAAGGAATGTTTTCAATGATTTCGCAAGAATGAGAAAATATTCCTTTTTTGATGCTAGGAATCGGATAAAAAGATGAGAAAATGAAAAAGTATAAAAAATTGACATCATTGACCCGCATTGATTGTCCAAAATTGGCAAATATAGTCAACAAAATGATAATATCTGAAAGAGTAAAAAAATGGTTCTGGGAAAAACATGTAATATTTTATTCTTTATTGGTTTAAATTTTACATTTATAGAAAAAAGAGAAAAAATACCATATAATATGCTTTAATTAAAAGAAAAGTGAATTATAAGGAGGTAAATGTATGAAAATTAACCAGAAGTATGTGTCCTTTTACTATCAGGGAATGACGGAAGTTCCTGATATGCAGCTGGAACGCAGCAAGACGGCGCTCCTGATTATTGACATGCAGAAAGAATTCGTAAACAGGGACTGCGGAGACTACTTAAAGGCAAAGGAAGCGGGAGACGAGGAGAGGTGGATTCCTTACCATGACCGCCTGGATCAGGTGGTGATTCCCAATACAAAGCGTCTGATACAGTTTTTCCGGGAAAACGGCATGGAGGTTACATACGGGCGGATTGCCTGCCTGAAGGAGAACGGAAAGGACAGAGCCAGAGTGCAGAGCACCTATGGCTGGAATAATATCCATGTGCCGGTGGGAACGAGAGAGGCGGAGATGGTGGATGAACTGGCTCCCATGCCCGACGATATCGTGGTAAACAAGACGACGGACAGCGTTTCCCTGGGAACGAACTACACGCAGCTGCTGAGAAATATGGGGATTGACACAGTGGTTGTAACAGGAATCGTGACGGATCAGTGCGTGGCCTCCAGCGTCCGGGTGCTGGCGGATCAGGGCTTTCAGATTATATGTGTCGAGGACTGCTGCGCTGCCCCTGATATGGAGCTGCACGACGCGGAATTAAAGATTATGAACATTCTGTACTGCAATGTTCTCAGTACAGACGAGACGATAGAGGTGTTAAAGACAGCAAAATAGGAATCAATTAAGAAGGCTTTCGGGGGGAGATGCCTATGAAGGAAAAACTGAAAAAAGAATTGAGCTTATCGCAGATTATCGCCATGGCGGCCGGGGGGATGATCGCCGCCTGGATGGTAGAAATTAAGTACTGGTTTGAGATATCTGGTTCAGGAGCCGTCTTTTCCCTTCTCACCTGCTGCATTCTGGTGCTTCCGCTGTGTCTGATTTATTCTGAGATGACCAGTATGCTGCCCTATGCAGGAGGAGAAAACGTGTGGATTTCCAATGCCTTCGGCTGGAATGTAGGCTGGTTTTCCTGCTGGGCTCTGGTACTTTTGTACATTGTAGCCATGCCGTCAGTGGCGTTTGGAATCTCCAGTATGCTGTCCTATCTGTTTCCTGTCAACTTTATTCAGATCAAGATGATAGCAGGCGGGATTATTATTGTCTGGTTTCTTCTGACAAACCTGGAAATTAAGTTTTTAGCCAAAATTCAAAATATTATGTTCTGGAGCACCCTGGCCATCTCCATCTGCGCGTCCTGCATCTTCATTTTCAGCGACCAGTGGAGCTTTGAAAACTTAAAGCCCTGGTTTCCCACCGGCTTTGCCGGATACAGCATGGGCGTGGGACTTTTAATTATGAAGTTTCAGGGCTTTGACATGATTCCCCAGCTGGTAGAGGAATCCAACATACCGAAGAAGAAGCTGTTAATTGCTTTTATTTCCAGTATGTTTCTGACCTTTTTAATTTACGGGCTGGCTATCATAGCGGTAGGCGGAATTGTGTCAAGCGAATGGATGCAGCAGACGGACATTGTGGATCCCAGAGTGGCGGACATGCTGGGGATGCACTGGCTGGGGCTGGTGATCGTGGTAATGGGAATTATCACCTGTATTACCACGCTGTCAGGCTTCTGGCTCAGCGCCTCCAGAACCCTTTACGGAGGAGCCAAGCAGGGACAGTTTTCCAAGACCTTCACAGCGATTAACCGCCACGGACAGCCGTGGAAGGCGAACCTGGTCATTGGAATCCTTTCTCTCTATTTTACCGTGTTTGCGCCTGAGAAATGGATCAATTACATCTTTACTATCACAGGCCTGTCGGCAGGAATTATTTACTTTGGAGTTTCCGTCTCTTTCTTAAAGCTGAGAAAAACGAAGCCTCAGTGGGAGCGGCCTTACAAAGTAAAGCATGGAACGCTGCTTGGATGGCTTTCCGTTATCTTTACTGTCTGGGTGATCTATACCTGCGCCAAGAGCATGGACGCAGGCGGATGGCTGGCGGTAGGCCTTTATTTTGCTCTTGGAATTCCGTTTATGGCCTACGCAAAGCATATGCAGAAGAAAAAGCCGGAGGAGTGGAAGCAGATCATTCTGTCTCCGGACAACATGAAGGAGGAAGAGGAATAAAAAGGTTCCTTCTGGAAATCCTGAAATCATAGTACCTGAGGTCTGCCGGGCAGAAGCGCTTTCTGGCCGGCAGACAGACTGACAGAATTTAGAATAAAGGACAGGATGATATGTACTCGGTGATAGTGGTAGATGATGATAAGGAGACCTTGGAGCTGCTTGGAAAGGAGATAGACTGGCAGAAATTAAACTGCAGACTGGACGGAATGGCCCAAACCATGGAGGAGGGCCTTTTTCTGGTGGAGGAAAAGCATCCGGAGCTGATTATTACAGACGTTCACATCGAGCGGCGCAGAGAAGATCTGCTCCAGACTCTCTATGAGAAAAATCACAGCCAGAAGAGGCCGTTTGTGATTATTGTGAGCGCCTGCAGAGATTTTGAGGAGGCCTGCAGGGCAATCAGATACGAAGCGGCTCTGTATCTGACAAAACCCCTCCGGGCGGAGGAGATAGAGGATGGAATCTGCTGGGTGCTAGAACGGATGCGGCGAAGGGAAAACGGCGCCGCAGATCCGGACGGAGAGGAGGAAAAGGACGTTTCAGCAGGCACATTAAGGGAGCTTCAGAGAATCCGCAGGGAAATGGAACAGTATTCTCCGTTTATTCAGGAGGCAATCCGCTTTATTGACAGTCATCTGGAGCAGGAGCTGTCCCTCACTGTGATCTGTGAAAGACTGTGTCTGTCCCACTCCTATTTCAGCAAAAAATTCAAACAGGAGACAGGAAGAGGATACGTATCCTATGTAACCATGGCCAAGATGGAGAAGGCCAGGAGAATGATGGAGGATCCCAGAAATAAAGCCAACGATGTGGCCAAAAAGCTGGGCTACTATGATTACTCTTACTTTTTTCAAAACTTCAGGCGGTACTTCGGCTGTTCTCCCAGACAGTTTAAAAGTCATGGAAAAGTTTCCAAATAAGGGGGGAACAGAATAAAAATCTCTTTTGCGGGCAGTCTAAAAAGAGCGGGCAGCGTCGTCTGCCGCTCAGGAGGAAGATTTATGCAAAAGGGAAAAGCCAGTATTATATTTGAGGAACCTCCCTGCATCTATTCTGCCGCAGCCATTGTGGGGCAGAAGGAGGGAGAAGGGCCGCTGGGAGCCTGCTTTGATCAGGTGGAGGCGGACCCCATGTTTGGACAGGCAAACTGGGAGGCGGCGGAGAGCGAGCTTCAGAGAAGGACTGCCCTCTGCAATATGGAAAAGAGTGGTATTTCCAGGGAAAAGATACGTTACCTGTTTGGAGGCGATCTGCTGGGGCAGATTGTGGCTACCTCTTTTGGCGTATCAGAGCTGGAAATTCCTCTGTTTGGCCTTTATGGGGCCTGCTCTACCATGGGAGAGGCTTTAAGCCTTTCAGCTATGACGGTGGGAGGAGGCTTTGCCGACTGCGTCATGGCTATGGCGTCCAGCCATTTTGCCAGCGCGGAGAGGCAGTTTCGGTTTCCACTGGCCTATGGAAATCAGAGGCCGTTTTCTTCTACCTGGACAGTGACGGGATGCGGTTCTGTGCTGGTGGGGAAAAGGGGGCTCAGAGATGAGAAAAAGAGCTTCCGGCCTATGGCGCAGATTGCAGGGATCACCACCGGCAGGATCGTGGATATGGAGTTTCGCGATTCCATGAACATGGGAGGCGCTATGGCCATGGCGGCGGTGGATACGATTCTCCAGAACTTCAGGGATCTGGATGTGGAACCTGGCTGGTACGACAAGATTATTACAGGAGATTTGGGATCCGTAGGACAGAAAATCCTGTTTGACTTTCTGGAACAGGCGGGATTCGACGTGAGAGGCGTTCATATGGACTGCGGAATGACGATCTTTGACAGTGCCTCCCAGGATACCCACAGCGGCGGAAGCGGCTGCGGCTGCTCGGCTGTGACATTCTGCTCCTATATCCTTCCTAAAATTCAGGATGGCACATGGAAGAGGATTCTGTTTCTGCCCACAGGGGCGCTTTTGTCGCAGATCAGCTTTAATGAGGGACAGAGCGTCCCTGGAATTGCCCACGGCGTAGTGATTGAGCGGGCGGAAAGGAGATAGGGTGGATTATCTGAAATGCATTTTTGATTGGCGGTCTGATCTGCGCCGGAGTGCAGGTACTCATGGAAAAGATCAAAGCTTCTTCCAGGAAGAATTATGGTGCTCCTC
>ENA-OQAB01000072-OQAB01000072.1-human-gut-metagenome-genome-assembly--contig:-NODE-72-length-54753-cov-4.678724_pt1 | contig 54753 bp, 60 predicted proteins | sample MGYA00242490_ERZ504517 | MGnify/ENA primary metagenome ERZ504517 (study PRJEB26092, sample SAMD00036298) | human gut metagenome | host: Homo sapiens | study: EMG produced TPA metagenomics assembly of...
ACATGAACATTCCAGAAGCGCAAGAAGTCTCTCTGCCTCCTGACGGGTCTTTGTCCAGTTGATCAGCTTTTTCTCCATGACTTCATTTCCCAGAAAAAATATTTTCCGCAATACTGGCTTCTGGTACAAGATTCAACTCCTGAGGTACCAGAACAATATTTTTTCTCATTGCTTCTCTGGGGGAGGAGAACCTGACCGGTTCTCCCTCCATGATCACCTCTCCGCTGTCCATTGCAAATTGCCCGGTCAGAATGTTCATTAAAGTACTTTTTCCCGCTCCGTTTTCACCTACCAGTGCATGGATTTCTCCTTTGCGGAGCTTTAAAGTCACACCGTCAAGAGCCTTTGTTCCCGGGAAGGTTTTTACAATATCCCGCATTTCAACCAGAAGCTTCTCTGTATTATTCTGCATCTGCACTTTCTCCATATAACATTTCAATATATTTATCTGCGCTGTCTGCATAAACGGAAGTGGATCCGACATTTGTAGCCTCTTCCTCTACTGCTTCTCCGTCAATTGTCTTTACTGCGTTATAAACCAGCTTATATCCCATGTCGTAGCAGTTCTGAACCTGTGCCACAAACAGTGTACCGTCTTTCAGATATTCCAGAGTACGAAGATCATGATCCATACCTCCGATTACAATATCCCCTGATTTACCGGCATCCTTCACTGCCTGACATGCGCCAACCGGATTCGACATGTTATTGCAGAGGATTCCGCCAAGATCCGGATATGCCTGAAGCCAGGATTCTGTAATGCTGATTGCTTTTTCTACTGCATCGTTATCTCTCTGCTCGTCTACAATCTCAATGTCCGGATATTCTGCAATCGTATCTTTAAATCCCTGGAGACGTTCTTCATGAGATGCGGCTCCCATTGTTCCGGAAAGGATCGCAATCTGTCCTTTACCGCCCATCTCTTCGCACACTGCTTTTGCAAGAGCGCAGCCATCGCCGTAATTATCTGTATTTCCTACAAAAAAGCTTCTGTCGCAGTCTTCAATATCACTGCTGGCAAAGGTTGCAACCGGGATTCCTGCTGCCACTGCTTCATCCACAGCCTTTGCTGTTGTCTCCGGCTGATTTACATCAACAGCGATCAGATCATATCCCTGTCCGATGGCTGTTTCAATGGAATTTACCTGATCCACTGCGTCCGGCTCTGCAGGTCCATACCATTCATAATCGATTTCCACGCCTTTTTCTGCAAAATCTGCTACTGCCGCATCAACGCCGCATTTAATTGCGTCATACCAGCTGTGGATATTTTTATATGTACAGTAAATTTTATAACTGTCCTTTTTCGGCTGATAGCTTGTGTCAAAATCTGCATCTGCCAGTTCTGTTTTTCCGGTTGCGCTGTCTCCTGCCTTTGCCGCATATACATTCACAGATCCTGTCATTGTTCCGATCATTGCTGCTGCCATTGCCATAACCATCATTTTTCTTCTTAACATCTTAAAATCCTCCCTGTACATTTATTTTTATATGCTGTTTTTCTTTACTGGAATTTAACTGCTGCCTTGATGACTTCATCCTTATGATTCAGGCTGTATTCAATAGCTTCAATACAGTCCTTAAAATCAAACTCATGAGACACAATGCTTCTGACTGGGATCAGACCGGAAGAGACTGCTGCAATTGCCTTTGGCCAGAGATTTCTGTAACGGTATACAGAATAAATGGTTCCTTCCATTGCATTCAAAGTTGCAATATCCAGCTCCAGAACCGGTTCCGGAGAAACACCAACCAGTGTGACCTTTCCTGCACGTTTGATCAGTCTGCAGGTCTGAAGTGTTGTAATTCTGTTTCCCGCACATTCGTAAACCTGATCTGCGCCGCCTCCCGGAAGTGTTTTGGCAAATTCTTCAATGCTCTCACGTTTACTGTTAAATACTCTTGTAGCGCCTACTTCCAGAGCCTTTTCCAGACGTTTGTCCATTACGTCTGCAACATAAATCTCGCTGACGCCTCTTGCCTTAAGGCTCATAATAGTACAAAGACCAATACATCCGCTTCCCAGAACAATCGCAGTCTCTCCCACCTTTGCATTTGACAATTCTGTTGCATGCATTCCAACTGCCAGAGGCTCGATCAATGCCCCTTCCAGCGTATCCATATTATCCGGAAGCTTATAGCACATGCTTGCATCATGCACACAATATTCTGCATTTACTCCGTCTCTTTCTCCCGGAATTGCAAGCATCCTGATATTCTTACAGAGATTATAATTTCCTTTTCTGCAGTCTTCACATTCGCCGCAGGGTACTGCCGGTTCAATAGAAACTTTATCTCCTACTTTAAATCCTTCTACTCCTTCGCCAACTGCGCTTACTACTCCGCCCGGCTCATGTCCCAGAGCCAGAGGCCCATCCAAAGTCCAGTTAGCCAGCTGTCCCTCCTGATAAAAATGAAGGTCTGAACCACATACTCCTACATATTCCAGCTTGATCTGAAGCTCTCCTTTTCCCGGCTGAGGAATGTCACGTTCTACCCATTCCAGTTTCTGTTTACCGGTTAATACACATACTTTCATTTTTCCTTCCATGATGTTCTTCTCCTTTATGTCATAATTATTTATTTAAGTTCTTCTCCGTTTACATTAGTACCCGTTCAACTGCTTTTTTCCATCCGAGATACTTTTGCTCAGCTTCTTTTTCATTCATTTCAGGTTCATATTTTGTCCTGTTCAGCTTGTTAAAAATATTTTCATCCCACAGCCCTAACGCAATTCCCGCTGCAAAAGCCGGTCCCATTCCTGAGAGTTCTTCCGCATCCGGCACCTGAACCGCTGCCCGTGTCATGTCGCTTTGAAACTGCATCAGATAACTGTTTCTGGTTGGGCCTCCGTCTACTCTTAATTCCTCAACCTTTACTCCTGCATCTTCGCTCATGGCATTGACAATATCTGTGATCTGATAAGCAATACACTCTACTGCGGCCTTTACCAGCTCCGGCTTTTTTGTAGTTCTTGTCATCCCTACAACTGCCGCTGTTGCCCGACTGTCCCAGTAAGGAGCTCCAAGTCCTGAAAATGCAGGAACCAGATAAGTTTTATCATCTTTTGACGCCTCTTCCGCAAGTTTTTGGGTCTCTCCGGGAGATGAGATCAGCTTCATATCATCTTTCAGCCATGTGATCACTGCCCCTGTATAATTCAGATTGCCTTCCAGTACATAATTTACTTTTCCGTTCATACTCCATGCAAGAGAGGTCACCACTCCATGGGTACTCAAAACAGGCTTTTCTCCAATATTCATCATAATAGAAGAGCCGGTTCCATAAGTGGATTTCGTCATTCCCGGTTTCAGACATCCCTGTCCAAATAAGGCTCCGTGTGAATCTCCCAGAACTCCGTGTATCGGAACCGGATGAGGCAGAAATCCGTTAAAATCCGTTTCGCCAAAGCAGGAATCTGAATCACATACCTCTGCCATATTATCCGGGTTGATCCCAAAAAGCTCACAGATCTCCTGATCCCATTTCAGCTCAAAAATATTAAAAAGCTGTGTCCTTGACGCATTGGAATAGTCTGTTTTATATTCTTTTCCTCCGGTCAGTTTATAAATAAGCCAGGTGTCAATTGTTCCATGACAGATATTTCCTGAATCTGCTTTCTCCTTTGCTCCTTCCACATTTTCAAGGATCCAGGCAATCTTGGATGCCGGAAAATAAGGAGACAGATTAATACCCGTGCGGCTTCTGACTACTTCTGCCTGTCCTGCCCGTTCCACTCTTTCACAGATATCAACAGCTCGCGCGCACTGCCAGACAATTGCCTGTCCCAGCGGTTCCCCTGTTGATCTGTCCCAGGCAAGGGAAGTTTCTCTCTGATTACTGATTCCCACACCCACAACATCACCTGCCGGAATACCGGATTCCTGAACCAGATTCCTTACAGCTTCCAGAGTATTTCTGTAAATCTCTTCCGGATCATGAGAAACCCAGCCTTTTTCATTTATGATCTGCCTGTGAGCTTTGTCAGTACGTTTGATCAGATTCCCTTCCTGATCAAAAAGCAGTGCTTTTGTTCCCTGTGTACTCTGATCGATTCCTATTAAATATTTCCCCATATCAGATCAGCTCCATTACCTTTTTTACAATTCCCTGTGCATTCAGTCCGTAATAATCAAAAACTTCCTTTGATGTTCCGGAAATAACCGGCTCATCAGGTAATGAAAGATTGATCACCTTTACAGGACAATGTTCGCCTGTAACCTGACTTACCATAGATCCCAGTCCCCCAAACGGCGCATGCTCCTCAACGGTAACTACAGCCTTTACATTGGAAGAAACACGGATGATCGTTTCTTTATCCAGCGGTTTCAGGCAGTACATATCTATAACTGATGCACTGACTCCTTTTTCATCAAGAAGCTCTGCTGCATCCAGGGCCGGTTTCACCATTTCACCACAGGCAATAATTGCAATGTCTGTTCCTTCTCTTACTACTGTTGCCTTATCCATCTCAAAAGGTATCTTGCCCTCTTCATACACATCCTCAACAGCATTTCGTCCTACACGAATATAAGCAGGTTTTTCATCTTTAAGAAGCGCCTCTGTCAGCTTTTCTGTCTGAAATCTGTCGCTTGGAAGATAGACTCTCATATTGGGAATGGCTGACATGGCTGCTATATCCTGCGCAGAATGATGGCTCATTCCCAAAGCCCCGTAGCTTACTCCTCCACTGATCCCAATCAATTTTACGTTTGTGTTTGAGTATGCCACGTCTACTTTACACTGTTCATAGCTTCTGGTAGATAAAAAGCAGGCCGGCGAAGCAGCATATGGTTTTTTTTCCACATTTCGCAAGTCCTGCGGAAATACTCACCAGATTCTGTTCTGCTATTCCTGTTTCTATAAACTGTTCCGGATAAGTATCTGCAAATTTTTGAAAAGAAGCACTTCCCCGGGAATCACTGCACAATGCCACAATATCTTTATCTTTTTCCGCTTCCCGCATTAACACATCACAGATTACCTGTTTGTTTGCAATTTTAGCCATGAATCAGCGCCTCCCTTCTTTTTCTCAAATCAGTTTTAATCTGTATTACCTCTTCCGGTGACGGAACCTTATGATGCCAGTTGGCTTTATTTTCCATAGTTTCGGAGCCTTTTCCTTTTACAGTATTTGCTATTACTACCGTAGGCTTATTTTTCACTGTTTTAGCTTCATCAAAAGCCGCTTTCAGCTGAGGTATACTGTTTCCATCTTTAACATCAATGACATTCCAGCCAAATGCCCGGAATCTTTCATGAAGATCATCATGTGCCATTACATCTTCTGTATTGCCGGAAATCTGTAAACGGTTTCTGTCTACTACAGCACAGAGATTATCAAGTTTATAATGAGAAGCTGCCATTGCGCCCTCCCATACAGACCCTTCCGCCAGCTCTCCGTCTCCCATAACCGTATAAACACGATATCCTGATTTATCCATCTTCCCTGCAAGTGCCATTCCTACACTTACCGGAAGTCCATGTCCCAGAGAGCCGGAGTTCATTTCAATGCCGGGAAGTTTATTATTGGGATGTCCGATAAATTTTGTCCCAAATTTACTAAACTGCGCTATTACATCTCTAATATCAAAAAATCCTTTTCTTGCCAGTACTGCATAATAGGCTTCAACAGAATGTCCCTTACTTAAAACGAACTTATCTCTTTCAGGATCATTCATATTCTCAGGGCTGATATTCATCTGATCGAAATAAATTTCTGTCAGAATCTCCATAACGCTCATGTCTCCGCCAATATGCCCGGCTTTTCCCTCCACTATCATATCGATAACATCTTCTCTAAGCTCATAGGCCATTGCAGATAACTGATTCATAATATCCTCCTCTATAAATTATATTAAGTTTTATTAAGTTTTTATTTATTTGTATTTTACCCCCCCCCCATGTGTAAATGTCAATAGTTTTTTAAATTATTTTTACTTTATTTTGGTTATATTTGATAAATATTTATCATTCTCGACTTATTTTTCTGTATTTCAACATAAAAAAACACTGATCTATAGTATTTTCCATAAATCAATGTTTTTATATCAATTATATATTTAGAAAAATTAAGTTTATTTCAATTGACTAACACTTTTTCTAATAATTAATTTTGTGCCTATTTCAGTTTTCATAGAATACTCTCTTGGATTCTGCATTTTTTCCATTAAAAGCTCAACTGCTGCGGATCCAAATGCATTTTTAGGAACATTTACAGTGGTCACAGAAGGAACTATCATTTGACATACAGGTCTGTCGTCAAATCCAATTACAGAAATATCCTCTGGTACCCTGTAACCATTATCCTGCATTCCATGAATGGCATGACATGCAATAAAATCGTTTTCCGCAATAAATATAGTGGGATTCTCATTATTTTCTGAAAGGTATTTTCCTACCTCTTCTCTAATAGTCTTTTCCGAATAATTTACATCCCAGATATAGCTTTCCTTTATCTTCAGGCCAAATTTTTTCATACAATTTTTATAAGCCTGATATCTTTCTGAAAAACTGGTGATACGCTCTCGGCATCGTATATATCCGATTTCTCTATGTCCCATATCATATGCATATTGCATTGCTTTGCTGATTCCCTGAAAATTATTAATAGAAACAGAATCTACATCACTGTCCTGAAATGAATTATCCAATACCACAAAAGGAAGTCCTGTATCAATAAATACCTGAAGATCTTCTCGCTGCATCTCAACTCCAAATATAAGAAATCCTTTACAATCCGAAGATCGTAATTGCATTTCCTGTACTTCAAGAGGAGTACTTCTATTCATATATACAAAGCTCAGATTATAGCCATAGTCAGTGAGAACTACTGTTTAGTCCCTCCAATATATAATTAAAAAACGGAGATTCATCCACAATTTTTCCTATTGTCTTATATACTACAAATCCAATATTTCCATTCGTAACAGGAATGTCTTTAAGAAGATAATCACATCCTAATTCTCTGATTTTTCAATAATTTCCTGACGCTTTTGATCACCCACCCCTGGTTTATTATTTAACACAAGTGAAACTGTCGCTGTAGAAACTCCAAGCATTTCTGCAATATCTTTCGCTCTTAATGCCATTTTCATCCCTCCTTTCACTTAATCATACTAAATTATTTAGAAAAAAACAAGGGTCTTTGCCACATAAAACAATTTCAGAGAAATTTTATGTATAAATTTTCTAAAAAACATGTTATCCCAAACAATATATTTATTTTCCTGTTATGATTCATAATCTTTAACACCACAAAAAATTACAGGAAAGCTGGAATCATCATCCATCCCTCCTGTATTTTCCTGTTTCCTGGAATTTACATATTTTCCTTCTTATGCTCCTTAAATGGCTTCATAAAGATCACCCATCCAAAGATCAGCAAATTCAGTACAAGAGCAGCCGGTATATCCGCCCAGTGGATCTGCTGGTTCTGAAGCACATCTGCAGAGTATGTTCCTGAAAAGACTACCGCCATATTATTATTCAGAAAATGAATAATTACCGGAACCCAGATATTCTGGGTTTTCATATAAGCATATGCCATAAAAAGCCCAAGCGTAATGCAGGTAACAAACTGGCTTGCCAAAGCCGCCAGTCCCATATCCGGCGTAGTATAGTAGAAAAAGTCAATTGGCAGATGCCATACGGCCCACACACAGCCCAGGAGGATCACGCCGCCTTTTAGGCCAAATTTCTTCTGAAGAAGAGGCTGAAGATAATATCTCCATCCGTATTCCTCCCCGAAAAATGCCACTACTGACAGGAAAAAGTTCACCAAAACAGTAAAAAACATGATCCAGGTAGTCGGATTTGCCATTATTTTTCCAAATTCAGAAAGCTGGCCGCCCAGAGCGCTGGCAATCACAAATCTGAGAAGATATAATCCAATAAACAACAGGATCATAAGAACAGATATATTCCAATGGCCGCTGTTCAGTCCATAGGCTCTGCGTTTTTCTTTGCCGGATACCAAGAGAAGAATCCCAAAAAATAACGCTGCCGCCTATCATAACGTACTGCAGGATCAGCATCCACTGAGAAAACGGCGTGCCCATCAGATCTATATTTTTCGGCGCCAGAACAGAGGCCGCCGTACAGACAACCAGCACTGCCGTAAGCACCGCAAAAAATATGTAAAAAGCTTTTGGAAGATTTTTATCTCCCTTTCTGATAATTAAATAAGCCATCATCACACCGGCTGCCGGATACAGCATCTGCGCGTTTGGAAAAGCGCTGAGATCAAGACCTTTTCCATAGCCATACCACATCAGAAGCCCCAGCACATAAGTAATCCCATATGCTACAATCACATAGATCATAAGCTGTTTTTTCTCTGTTTGCGTAAATTTCATAATTCTCCTCCTTATTCTCCCGGAAATACTGCTGTCACGGAGAAAATCCCGTCCTTTGTTTCTATATTCAGTGCGCCGTGATATTTTTCTACTGTATGGCGCACGTTTTCCAGGCCAATTCCTTCATGCCCCTGTTTTCCTGAGCGTCCCGGGGCGTAGACTTCAGAATAGGGATTCCATATTTTTACTACTGTAAAATCCTGTATCTGTTCCCCTCTTATTTTTATCCAGAAATTCTTTTTATTTTCGCCTGCCTCTATGGCATTATCCAGAAGGTTTGCAAAAATGGTTGTCACATCCATATCCGCCAGGAAATCCAGGCTGATACCGCCCATATTACATTCTGCCTGCCCCGGTTCCAGCTTTTTTAATTTGTCGTTCAGAATCATGTTCAACATTCTGTTATCTGAATAAAATTTCAGTCCCAGAGAATTCAGCATTCCGTGAACGTCCTCAAAATAACCGGCCACATCTGTTTTTGCTGACTGTTCCAGCATATTCAGATGATTTCTGATATCATGTATGATTCTTCTGGAGCGATTATAATTATTTTCCATATCCTCATAGTACTGATGAGTCAGCTCATTCTGCTGCTTCATCAGCTCTACCTTATGCTTCAGCTCCCTGTTTTCTGCCAGATCATACCATACATACAGACAGTAAATATTAATAACCAGCAAAAGGATCATACAGAGGATCACACCCCAGAATCCATGCTCCAGAAAAAAGCTTTCCCCGGAAATGCAGTACAGATATATAAGAACCATACTAAACAGCGGCACCAGAACCATTCCTCTGATATGCAGTTCTCTCTGATCCTTTACCAGGCGTTTTCTGACAATCCGCCTCATAAGATAAGTCACGGAAAACATACAGATCATTTTTGCCAGCACAAGTGTATAATAGGAGAGTATATCCTGGTAAAAACCAAACTTTTTACTGATATATACGGTAAAATAAATACCTATCACCTGAGCGCCATAATTTGCCATTCCGTAGATCAGAGAATACAAATCCAGGTTCTGCTTCTGTGATAGAGAAACCAGCAGACTGCAATGTAATATACTGTAAGCACGGACATTGTAATAATATCATTCCACCATAATGTCGGAATCAAAAAGGTCAGTACAACAAAAATCCCCCAGACACAGCATCTTACCCACGGTTTCGACTCCACCTCTCTTGGCATGGAATACAGAAACCAGATAAAGCTTCCTGTATGGATAACCAGTTCAATGATCTGAAAAAAGCAATATAATACATAATTCATTTCCATCATCCTCTCCGGTGCTCCAGCCGTGCCGACAGCCAGACAGTCAGCTCCTGTTTCCATGTTTTCTGTTTTTTCTGGGAAAGAGGAATTTCCATTCCATTGTCCAGATAAATGTGCTGTCCTTTTACATTTTTCACATGAAGCATATTTACGGAAAAGCTCTGATGAGGCATGGAAAAGCCAAAATCCTCCATACGTTTTGCCACATTTCCAATGCGCTCCACCATATAATATTCATCTTCATCTGTCACAATCCGTATCCTTCTGTTCTCATACTCAAAAAAATAAATGGACTCTACAGGAAGGCAGACAATTCCATCCACCGTGCGAAAATCAAGGATGATCTTTTTATCCGAGGCTTCCATATACCGGAATATCTCTTCCAGAACATTTATAATCTCCTGTCTGTTCACAGGCTTCAGCAGATACTGAAATGCATGAACTCCAAAAGCTCCTGCCACATAATCCCGGTAAGCTGTCAGATAAACAATTTTTACATCAGTATCTACAGAGCGGATAGCCTTTCCTGTTTCTATGCCATTCATTCCCTGCATGTCAATGTCAAGAAAAACCGCGTCGTAAGGCTGGTAATTTTCCATCAGCTCCCTTCCGGAAGAAAACACCCTTACCTCCACCTGAGACTTCCATTCCAGAATCATTTTTCTGACCTGCTCACGAATATTTTTATCATCATCACAAACTGCAATTCTGTACATTTCAGTCACTCTCTCCTGTTGTTTTTACTATAATCATTATACCTGAAATTGTAAACACGGTATACACAAGAGACAAAAATCATGTACTAAATGACAAAATTTCAGTAAAACAAAAGACTGCTGTACGCCCTGGCCAACGGGATTTTTCTCCCATCTGACACAGTTCCTACAACAGCCTTTTTATGACTTTTTACATTCTCAGTTTCTTATGAAATTCCCTGACCGTACTTTTTTTCTGAAAGATAAACAGTCCCGCCAGAACCAGAAAGCTGATACCGGCACAAATTACCGAAGGATACGGAAAATCGGACCAGTCCGATCCACACCAAAATCATAGGAATACATCCTGCAATACCTGCCTGAATCAGATAAAACAGGTACTCTTCCTTTTCCAGATGATTCACCTTAACGATCACCGGCATGGATCCCAGAACCGCCATAGCCCCGAAAGGAAGCACAAAATCAACCGACCAGCCTCTCCAGCCGGTGAAATTATCCCACAAAACAGCGATTACCGTAATCAGGATCAGTTGCCACATTTCATTCTTCAAAATGTTTCTCCGTTTGGTATATCCCACGGAAACAACAAGCCAGGCACAGAAGCTTCCCGCTGCTGCAAACCAGAACCAGTTCAGCGTATCCCAGATCATATAATTGACCATTCCACAGATTACCGCCACTGCAAGACAAAGGAAAGAAAAAATCTGATAGGCTTTTTTTCCCTCCTGCTTCTGTTCCTCCTGACACCCCGGAAAATCATTTCTTTCTTCTTTAAAAGATATCTTATCTTCCCTCAGATATCTGAGGAAATTTCTCTGGATACTTTCTCCCGGAATCTTTGAAGTAAAGCCTAGAAGAAGCTCGTCTCCATAGGAACAGGAACAGAGCTGCAAAGCCTCTGTACAGGTAAAAAATCCAAATCTTTGGATATAAGGTTCATATTCTTTTGGAAAGCGGACCACTCCGATATTGGAATATACTGTTGTAATCCTGCGGCTTCCCCAGGCAGCTCCCACCATCAGAAAATACTTTTTGACTTCAAGAGGAACCGCACGGATCAGAGGATTTTTTTCCAGACGCACATAGCCGTTCATGTGCATGGCAATCTTTTCTTTTACCAGTTCTTCCTCAAACTGTTTTTTCACATCCTCCAGCACATCCTGAAAGGTTGTAGTTTCTGTAAACGTATATCCCACTTCGATCCAGCCAAAAAAGTTTGCCATGGACTCTGACGGAAAAAAATTCCTCAGATTTACAGGAACCATCAGGGTCACAGGACGCTTCTGCCTGTTTTTTGGAATCTCCTCATGAATGGAACATATAAATACCGCCGACAGATACGCAGTGATCGAGGCTCCATATTCCCGGGCTTTTGCCAAAATCTCCTTTACAGGTATGGATATCTCCAAAATCTCCATTTCTTCATGACTGAGCATAGCTCCTTTCAGAGGCACTGCCCGGGGATTTTTATCTTTATTTTTAGGTGTTTCCGAGGAATAATACTGAGAAAAACTGTCCTCCTCGTGATCCCGGAAAGTGGATTTTTCCTCTGTTTTTATATAGGGAAGTCCTGCCTCCGGATGCCGGAGAATCAGATAATTCTGTACCAGCTCCTGAAGAAAATTCCTTGCCCCTGTTCCATCTGTAAGTGCATGATAAACCTCAAAATTAATGCGATTTTCATAATAGGAAACCTCAAAGAGAAGCGACTTTTTATCCGGGATATACAGTCTGCTGCAAGGAGGTTTTTTTTCCTCTTTTGCCACTGCCCGGATATCTCTTCTCTCCAGATAAAACCAAAAAAGCCCCTTTCTCAGAACCACCTGGAACAAGGGATATTTTTTCATTGTCCTGTCAAGTGCGTCCTGAAGGATCTGGGGGCTTATTTCTTCCGTCAGCTCACAGTACATCCGGAAGACTCTGGTATCATTTTTGTCTGTTGCCGGCGGAAATGCCAGCGCTGCATTATCCAGCTTTCTCCATTTTGAATATCCTGATTTCACGATCTGCCCGCCTTATTCACATTTGATGCTTCAAATATATCATAGACTCCGTGATCAGGCAAGGAAGGTTTTTCCTGTTTTTATTTCTGAAGCAGTCCATTCTCAGGCTGTCAGTCTTCCCTTTTTTCCAGAAATGCATTCATATGCCGAAAGCTTTCCTGCACATGGAAAAACCGAATCCCCAGGGCAAAATATCCATGAAGAGCATTGGGAATCCTGTGTACTTCCACATAGTTCCCTGCTTCTTTCAGACGTTTTCCATACTCTTCTCCCTCATCCCGCAAAGGGTCAAACTCTGCAGTAAGAATCAGGGTATCCGGCATATTGGACAAATCCTTCTCCATCAGAGGAGAAAAATACGGATTCTTCCGGTCTTCTTTGCTGTTTTCATAAAGAAGCAGATAATTTTCCATTCTCTCTGAAGTCAGAAGATAGTCCGTTCCATTTTCATGGACAGATTTATAAGGGGACTCCTCTGTATAGCAGTTTCCCAGAGCCGGATAGATCAGAATCTGTCTTTTTGGCATAAACTCTCCTCTGGCTCTGGCAAGCAGACATACGGCTGCTGCCAGATTTCCTCCGGCACTGTCTCCCATAATAGTGATCTTGTCCTGATCTTCTCTCAAAAGATCCATATAAAGTGTCCTGGCTGCCGCATAACAATCCTCCAGTCCGATAGGGAAACGATGCTCCGGAGCCAATCGATACTCCACGGAAATCACAATGTGCTCTGTATCCTGAGCCATCCGGGAACACACCCGATCATAATTTTCCACACTGTCCGTCACCCAGCCTCCGCCATGAAAAAACAGAAGAATAGGATAAGCCAAGCCCTGAGATGTCTCTGTTTTCATGGCTTCCTCATTTGGGAAATAAAGACGTACCGGAACTTCGTAATCTCCATTATATACCTTTGTATCTAATTTCTTTAAAAAAATCCTCATTGCATCAAGCTTTTTCAGATCTGCCAGCTTTCTGGCAGCCTCCACTTCCACATTACTGTAAGACAGCGCATGTAAAATTGCGCGCATTGTTTTTGAAATCAATATAAAATCCTTTCTGCTCTACACCTGTAAGCGGATAAAATAATTCTCTCTGTACCGTTCCAGAATATCATGAAAAAACAGATTTCTCAACCACTCTGTTTCAGCTTTTCTCCTGCCCGAAAAAATGATATACTGTTTCTTAAACAATAGCATAGGTATACGCCAGCGCTGCTGTTTGTTTTTATCAAAAGCTAAAAGAAAGGAACCTTTGCCTTGAAAATTCAGAATCACAACGTTCAAACCGACAATCCGCTGGGCTCCGCTCCCGTAGGCGGACTTATTTTAAAATTCTCTGTTCCAGCAATTATAAGCATGCTGGTAAGCGCTCTTTATAATATTGTAGACCAGATCTTTATCGGCCAGGGAGTGGGAATGCTGGGAAACGCCGCTACAAATGTGGCATTTCCTGTAACTATTTTTTCTACTGCCATTGCTCTTCTTCTGGGGATCGGAGGCGCCTCCAGCTATAATCTGGAATCAGGCGCAGGACATGACGAAAAAGCCAGCTATATTGCAGGCGCCAGTCTTTCTATGCTTGGAATCAGCGGTATCCTGATCTCTGCGGCAGTTCTTCTGTTCCTTGATCCTCTCCTGCATCTTTTTGGCGGAACACCGGACGTTATGCCATATGCCATTGACTACACCGGAATCACTGCTGTAGGCATTCCTTTTTATATACTGACTACCGGCGGCTGCCATTTGATACGTGCCGACAGAAGTCCTGGTTTTTCTATGACCTGCATGCTGACAGGCGCTGTGATCAATACTGTACTTGACCCTCTTTTTATTTTTGGCTTCGGATGGGGCATCAAAGGCGGAGCCTGGGCCACAGTGATCGGTCAGGCAGTATCCGGTATTCTTGTAATTCTTTATTTTGCGCGCTTCCGCAAAATGAACTTGAACAAAATATGTTCCTTCCCCATACAGAACATATAAAACTGATTGTTTCTCTTGGAGCAGCTTCCTTTTTTAATCAGATTGCTCTTGCTGTTGTACAGATTTTTATGAACAACATCCTGCGTTACTATGGCGCAGCCTCCGCATACGGAAGCGATATACCAATTGCCTGTGTAGGAATCATCTCAAAGGTAAATATGGTCTTCCTGTCAATCTGCATTGGCATATCACAGGGCAGCCAGCCTATCTGGGGATTTAACTATGGTGCGGGAAAATATGACCGGGTCAGAAAAACTTATCGTTATTCCGTAACTGCCTGTACCATTATCGCAACTGTATTTTTTCTCTGTTTTCAGTTTTTCCCTCACCAGATTGTAGGACTTTTCGGAACAGGAAGCGATCTGTACTTTCAGTTTGCAGAACGCTATCTTCGGATTTTTATGTTTCTGACCTTTGCCAACGGCATACAGCCCATGTCTGCAGGATTTTTTACCTCCATCGGAGAAGCAAAACTTGGAATTATCATGTCCCTTACCAGACAGCTTGTTTTTCTGCTTCCCCTGATCGTGATCCTGCCTCTCTTTATAGGAATCGACGGCGTCATGTATGCCGGTCCCATCGCCGATACAGCCGCCTTTATTCTGGCTATTGTCTTTGCCAAAAGAGAACTGGCTAAAATGAAACAGGCAGAGACCTGAATACAGAAATGCCCCGGAATATCTCCGGGGTATTTCTTTAGCTTATCTGCCATTTTACATGACTGCCGCTTTCATCCTTTGTGACGATCAGCTGATCTTCAATCTCCTGCTTCAGTTCTGTTACATGAGATATGATACCGATCAGTTTTGATCCCTCCGCCATTTCCAAAAGTACCTTCACTGCCTGATTTCTGGAATGTTCATCCAGGGATCCAAAGCCTTCGTCAATAAACATCATATCCAGATTTATGGCAGCAGAGCTTTCCTGGATCTGATCTGCCATTCCCAATGCAAGAGCCAGCGCTGCCATAAAAGATTCTCCTCCAGAAAGTGTTCTTACTTCTCTCTCCTTTCCAGTCACTGCAGAGTAGACCATCAGATCAAGTCCCCGGTTTTTTCCTTCTCCGGCCTTTTCCAGATTATACATCCGAAGCTCAAACTGACCCGCAGACATATCCCGAAAGCGCCTGTTAGCTGCATAAAGGATCTTTTCCAGATAATACCTCTGTACATAGGTTTCCAGATCCATTCTGGAACCGCTGACATTGCCGGAAACAAGCCGGTACAGATGATCGATACGCCCATGCTCCTCCACAAGTTTCTGTCGTTCCTGAAGCATTGGAGACAGTATATGATCCGCTTCTTTGTTGTCTTTATACACAGAACGAATCTGATCCCGTAAGCTTTCTGCAGATTTAAGACGATGCTCTGCATCCTCTGTTTCTTTTTGTATATCAGCCATTACCGGCGGTTTTCTGTTTCCTATGGCTGCGGTCAAAGACTGGGCTTTTCCTTCAGCAGCCTTCTTTCCTTCGCGGAAAACCTGTACCTCTTTTCTTAGCTGTTCTGTCATTTGTTTTTCATAGATATCTGTCAGAGATTTCCATTGGAATTCTGCCATATCTTTTCTCTCTGCCATACTCTCATAATTCTTTTTCCGCTTTTCTTCTTCTGCTTCTGCTGCAGGAAGCTCAGCCCTATATTTTTTTATCAATGTTTCTGTATTACTTCTTTCTATTCCTGCCTTCTCTCTGGCAGCCCTGGCTGTATTATAATCCTCTGTAAAACGTTCCTTTTTACGGGCAGCTTCTGCCTCTGCTTTTTTTTCGCAGCTTCCTCTGATTACAAAATCCGAAGAAAAAAGGAATAGCTTTGAAATTTCCGCTTTGGCAGATTTCATATGCAATTCCGGCTTCCCTTACCTGCTCTGCTGATATTTCCATCTGTTTTCTGACAGCAGGTTTTTCTTCTTCCAGATCTTTCATCTGTTTCTGAACAGACTGCAGTTCCTCCCAGTCCCTTTGATATTTTATTCCATTTTCCTGCACTTCCTTCATCCACTGTCTGATCAGTTCCTGCCCCTGTCCCGGGGAAAATTCTTCCGGAAGAGCTTGAATATTCTCTCTCATTCGGTTTTTAAGCCTGTTAAAACTTTCATCAAAATCCTGTTTTTTCACATCCCTGAGATCAGTATTTGATTTCACCTCTGCTGACAGATTTTCCTGTTCCGCCCGAAGCTTCTCCGTTTCTTTTTCCAGCAGGTCCATACCCTCACGAGTAAATTCTGAATGTTCTTTCTTCATAACACAGGGACGTGGATGCTCTGTAGAGCCACACACCGGACAGGGCATTCCTTCCATAAGCTCTGACGCAAGAAAACCTGCCTGAGCATCCAGAAAATTCTGCCGTTTTTTCTCGTATTCCCCATGTTTTTTTCGTATGATGCTCTGGCCTCTTTATACTTTTCTTTCAGCTCTTCAATCTTTTTTCATATGTTTTTGTTCTTTGTAAATACTGGAAAGCGCTTTCAAATCTGCAGTCATACCATTTATTTCTTTCATCTGACTCTGACATACAGCCAGCTTTTCTCCTGCGTCTGCAAGCTGCTCTGACCTGTCACGCAAGGCTTTTTCCCTGTTTTCCAGAACCTCAAAAGCCTTTTTATCTGCTTCTTCTTTTATCCGGGCTTTCTCCAGCAGTTCCTTTCCCATATCCATTTTTTTCTTTGTTTCTTTTATCTGTCCAAAAAGCTGAATCGCTTTTTCTGCCTTTTCTAATGTCCGCGTATATTCTTCCTGAACCGTCTCCAGTTCTTTCTGTTTTTTCTGTTCCTCCTGAATCATGCCCTCTTCTTCTTCCATCAGACCAGGAAGTCTTTCCGTCTGAGTTTCAAATGCTGTGCGGACTCTTTCCGCATCTTCCTGTCCTACTTTCCAGAAATCATAAAAGGTTTTTATCTCCCAGGCATCCGACACACTACCTGCAAGTTTTTCCTTATTTTCCATCTCAAAAGACTGTTTCCTGTATTCCTCCAGTTCTTCTTCTGTCTGTTTTCTTTGAATGAACAAACTTTGAAGCTGTTGGGCTTCTATATAAATATCTCTTTTTTTATCCCGTATTTCCGCCGCATCCTCATATAACTCTGTGCTTTTTTTAGCTGATTATCCAGTATGACCAGATATCTCTCCAGAACCTCTGTAAGCTCCGGCATGACAACAATTTCTCCGTCTGAAACACGCTTTTTCAGTTCCTCCAGCCGTTTTTCACAGAAACTGATCTCGTCATCTCCGGGATTTTTTTCCTCTGCTTTATCTCCAGAAAATTTAATTCTTGCTGTCTCACTCTGACATCTGGTCCGGATCACAGCAATCTCTCTTTCCATATTTCTTTTTCTGTTTCCCAGTTCATTTACGATCTGTTCATACATTTCTGTATTAAACAATTTCCGAAAAATTTTCTTTTTATCATCTGATTTTGCTCTCAGAAGCTCCATAAATTCACCCTGAGCGATCATTGCCACCTGCATAAACTGGCTTTTTGTAAGACCTGTGATCTCCTGAAGTTTTGCGTTGGTCTCCTTAGAAGGATATTCTGTCCCATCCGGCATAAAGAGAGTGACAGATCCGGTGATCTCTCTGGTGCCTTTTCCTTTAGCCGCACCTCTTGTAACAGTTTTTAAATGTCTTGGAACACGCCGGACAGTATATCGTTCTTCCCCTTCCATAAACTCCATCTCTACGTACGGCTCAATATTCAATTCCGCATACTGACTCTGAAGTACCACGCCTTCTTTTTTATTGGATGTGGAACTTGCTTCTCCATACAGAGCAAATACAATAGCATCGAAAATAGTTGTTTTTCCCGCTCCTGTATCTCCTGTGATCAAAAACAGATTCTGCTCCGGCTTTGTAAAATCTATTACCGTCTCTCTTCCGTAAGAGCCAAATGCCTGCATTTTTAATTTTAAAGGCCTCATTCTTATTTCACCTCCTGAACCGTATGGATCACATCCATAAGGAGCTCTTTTTCTGCTTCATCTGTATCCTGTAAAAACGCACAGCACAGTTCAAAAGGATCCAGGAATTTCTGTTCTTCCATGTGCATTTCTGTAACAGCATTCCTCAATCCTTCTCTTCTGATCTCCAGAAGTTTTGGAAAGGCAAGCCGCAGACGGTCCTGCATATCAATCACATCCAGATCTACCTTATCTGTAAGAATTACTGTTACATAATCTTCACATCCCTGCTCCAGAACCTCTTCCAGCTTTCCTTTTATCACCCGGACCTGACGAAGAGGCTTTAAAGGAAGAACAGTAACTTCAGGCTGACTCTCCTTTTCAGAAATATCCACCATAAGTATCCCTTTCTGCTGCTCTGCTTCACTTACTGAACACGCCAGGGGCGTTCCACAATACCGGAAAGTCTCTCTTCCTGCTTTCATCGGTTTATGGATATGGCCCAATGCCGCATAATCGAATTTTTCCAGTACGTCTGCAGAAATTTCATCAATATTCCCCACCGTACGGATCTCTGAGTCCATTCTTTCCACATCTTCCGCTGTTTTTCCAACAGGAAGATAAAACTGGTGGCTAACCAGAATATTTCTCTGATCTTGATTGATTTTTTCCCTTTCGATCAGCCGATGAATAGTTTCGTCGTAAGAAAGATTATTGCCGTTTTCATCTGTTCCTGTGATTTCCTTCACCATAGAAGGCTTCACAAATGGAAGCAGATAAAAGTTCACATTTCCATATGCATCCTGTAAAATAACCTTTTCTATAAATTCCTCTTCCGTCTTAGGAGGAATTCCAATCATATGTACATTCTGTCGGGAAAGTACATCTCGGAAACAATTGATCCTGGGACCGCTGTCATGGTTTCCGCTGATGATCATAATAGTCATATCCGGAGCCGCCTTCGTCAGCTCTGCGATCAGATGGTCAAATACTTCCACTGCCTCCGCCGACGGGACTGCCTTATCGTAAATATCTCCTGCAATCACCAAAGCCTGTGGTGCTTCTTTTTTTACATAGTCTGTAATCTGGTCAAAAATATATTCCTGATCCTCTCTCAGGTCTCTGTTTATTAACTTCAGGCCTATATGCAGATCTGACAAATGAAAAAATCTCATATTCCCTCCTGTATATGGAATTCCCCCGGCTCTGCCCATACAGAACCGAGGGATCTTTTTTACTGAGCTTTCGTTTTTCTTTCATTGTAGCAGACGCTTACAATACTGCCAAGTAAAAAATTTCTTAACTTCTCCGTTCACAGCACTCCGGTCGGAATACCTTACAAACAGCAGTTCTTAACTTCTGCCACAAACAAAAACTGCTGCAGGCTTCCCTCTTCCGGCAGATTTTGCTCCGGAACTACAGGTTGCTTGCAGCAGTCCTCATCCTTATATTTTTTAATTATGAAAGAATTTCCAGGCAGTTACATCGCTCCCAGAATCTCCCGGGCATTGCGGATACGTTCCTCTGTTGGAGGCTTCACTCCTTCCAACGGATAGGGAATACCCAGCTTCTCCCACTTAAAGGTTCCCAGAGTATGATAGGGAAGAACCTCTACTCTCTCCACATTTTTAAGGGTTCTGATAAAATCGGCCAGTCTGTGAAGATATGTGTCGTTATCACTTCCGCCCGGCACAAGCACATGGCGGATCCATACAGGCTTGTCCATCTCCGAAAGCTTTTCTGCCATGGCAAGGATATTTGTGTTGGTGCAGCCGGTAAGCTTCACATGCTCTTCCTCATCAATCTGCTTGATATCCAGAAGAACAAGATCTGTATACTTCATCAGCTCCTGCCATTTGGAATAAAAAGGCTCTTTTTCCGTATAAGGGTTGGCGCTGGTATCCAGTGTGGTATGCACGCCGGCTTCCTTTGCCAGACGGAAAAATTCTGTAAGGAAATCGATCTGCAGAAGAGGTTCCCCTCCGCTGACTGTGATCCCGCCTTTATCTCCCCAGTAATTTTTATACCGCAGCGCTTTTTTTAAAAGCTCCGAAGGGGTGTATGCCTGTCCTTCTCCCATCTTCCAGGTATCCGGATTATGGCAGAACTGACAGCGCATGGCGCAGCCGCTTAAAAAGATCACATACCGGACGCCCGGGCCGTCAACCGACCCGAAGCTTTCCAGTGAGTGAACATATCCTTTGATCTCTTTTTTATCCATTCTTACATTTCTGCATGGCAGGTTCTGGCAATAACGTCCATCTGCTGCTCTCTTGTAAGGTCGATAAATTTAACTGCGTATCCGGAAACACGGATTGTAAAGTTTGCATACTCTTCTTTTTCCGGATGTTCCATAGCGTCGATCAGCTTTTCTTTTCCAAATACGTTTACGTTCAGGTGATGAGCTCCCTGATCAAAGTATCCGTCAAGTACATGAACAAGATTGTCTGTACGCTCCTCATCACTGTGTCCCAGAGCATCCGGGTTGATTGTCTGAGTATTGGAGATACCGTCAAGAGCATCTTCATAGTCAAGCTTTGCAACAGAGTTCAGAGAAGCAAGAAGTCCGTTCTGCTCTGCGCCGTAGGACGGGTTAGCGCCAGGAGCCAGAGGCTCGCCTGCTTTTCTTCCGTCCGGAAGAGATCCTGTAGCTTTACCATAAACAACATTGGATGTAATGGTAAGGATGGATGTGGTAGGTTTGGAATCACGGTAGGTATGAATGTGTTTCAGCTTTCCGAGGAAAGTAGACAGAAGATTTGTTGCGATCTCGTCTGCTCTGTCGTCATCGTTACCATAGCGTGGGAAATCTCCCTCAACAATAAAGTCTGTTGTAATTCCGTCCTCATCACGGATTGCTTTTACCTTTGCATATTTAATTGCAGACAGGGAATCTACTACATGAGAGAAACCTGCGATACCGGTTGCAAAGGAACGGTCAACCTTTGTATCGATCAGAGCCATCTCTGCTGCTTCATAGTAGTATTTGTCATGCATATAGTGGATCATGTTCAGTGTTCCAACATACAGATGAGCCAGCCAGTCCATCATCTGATCGTATTTCTGAACTACCTCGTCATAGTCAAGATACTCAGAAGTGATCGGCTGATACTGAGGTCCTACCTGCTGTTTTGTCTTCTCGTCAACACCGCCGTTGATGGCATAAAGAAGACATTTCGCAAGGTTTGCACGAGCGCCGAAGAACTGGATCTCTTTACCTGTCTCTGTAGCAGATACACAGCAGCAGATGCTGTAGTCATCGCCCCATACCGGACGCATTACATCGTCATTCTCATACTGAATGGAACTTGTTGTAACAGAAATATTTGCAGCATATTTCTTAAAGTTCTCAGGCAGTCTGGAGGAATAAAGAACAGTAAGGTTCGGTTCCGGAGCCGGTCCCATATCCTCCAGTGTATGAAGGAAACGGAAATCACTCTTTGTTACCATATGGCGTCCGTCAATACCCATACCTGCCACTTCCAGGGTTGCCCATACCGGGTCTCCGGAAAACAGCTGGTTGTAAGAAGGAATACGGGCAAATTTTACCATACGGAATTTCATAACCATATGGTCAACAAGCTCCTGAGCCTCTTTCTCTGTAAGGATTCCTCTCTGAAGGTCTCTCTCAATATAAATATCAAGGAAAGTGGAGATACGTCCAACACTCATTGCAGCTCCGTTCTGAGTCTTGATAGCTGCAAGGTATCCGAAATACAGCCACTGGAATGCTTCTCTTGCATCCTTTGCAGGCTGAGAAATATCAAAGCCGTAGGCCTGAGCCATAGCTTTCATTCCCTGAAGAGCGCGGATCTGGTCAGCGATCTCCTCACGAAGCTGGAAGTCATAGCGTCTCATACCCTGACGGTCGCTTGCTGCAAAATCCTTCTGTTTGCCCTCGATCAGAGCATCGATTCCGTAAAGAGCCACACGTCTGTAATCGCCTACAATACGTCCGCGGCCATAGGTATCCGGAAGACCTGTCAGAATTTTGCTGTGACGGGCAGCCTTCATTTCCGGTGTATAAATGTCAAACACACCCTGGTTGTGTGTTTTAAACTCATAGTTATTAAAAATATCTTTAATTTTGTCGCTTACTTCATAGCCGTAAGTTTCACATGCTTTTTCTGCCATTTTAATACCGCCGTATGGCATAAAGGCACGTTTCAGAGGTTTGTCTGTCTGAAGACCTACAACAGTTTCCAGATCTTTCAGATCCTCGTCAATATATCCGGGACCATACGCGGTAAGAGATGTTACAACCTCTGTCTCCATATCCAGAACTCCGCCCTTTGCGCGCTCTTCTTTCTGCAGCTCCTGAAGCTTGCCCCAGAGTTTATTTGTTGCCTCTGTAGGCCCTTCCAGGAAAGAAGCATCTCCGTCATATGGTGTATAATTCATTTTAATAAAGTTACGTACGTCAATTTTTTCTTTCCAGCGTTTACCGTTAAAACCTTCCCACTGTGAAAATTCTTTCATGATCAGCACCTCTTTCTTGTAAATACAGGTATCATGTCCTGAAGCTTTTTTGTACAGCCAACAGAACTGTTTCGTTAGTTATTTCATGTGAACTTCTGCTGTTCACACCGACAGTTTATACCGCTTTGACAGCTCTGTCAATTATTTAACACATGTTTTCCATAAAGTACAATCCGGGGCTCTCAGACACCTTTAAATGCCTGAAAATCCCCGGATTTTACAATGCTTTTTATATTATTTGTATATTTTGATGTTGGGGCCAGAACCATAAAATGTTATTGAACTTTTGACCCTGACTTCATTATTTCTCCTCCCCGCGACGGAAAATCAGACGGAAGATCAGCCTCACAAATGGCCCACAATAAAACATCTGATAACAGATTGCCATCGGAAAATTCATGGCCCAGGTACGGATCCATGTTCCAAAAGAGGGCTCCTTAAATAATACAGTAGCAATCAGACTCATGACCGGGCACATAATACAGCAGATGCAGATGGAAATGGCATAAGTAATAAACTGCGGTCTGTCTGTTGGCTTCATGATCTTAAACGCCAACATGCCAGCCAGCTTACTGACAACAAAAAACTCCAGCACAAAAGCAATCGGAGCCATGAATACCAGCTCATGAACAGCGGCAAGGAATGTAAAACCACTTACAGTTCCACCGGTATTCAGCGCAACATTGTATACGATCATTCCATACACCATGACAATAGCCATAACAGCAGTAAAAATCACATCTTCAAATTTGTTTTTTGGCATAAAAAAATCCTCCTTATAATAACGTAAACACTTTTGATTCTTTGTGTTGTTCGTTATCATCCGGAGGATGTGCGTTTCCAATTTTAACCAAATCAAACTGGGTTATATTACCATAGTTCATTCCCTATTGCAAGCACTTTTTGATTCTGCATTATACGATACCTGCGGAATTTAATCTTGCAAAGTAGAATTTACTTTTTCAATTGACCGATACCTTCGGATTGTTCCACACTGTGCACTGCCACGATCCTGTTTTTAACATATTCCTTAAAATATCAGTTCCAAAAATCTGTCTTTGTTTCCAGATTAATATCCTTTGCTTTAAATACAGGATTTTTCCCTGATTTTTTCTGTTTGAAATAATCCTGCATACATCGAAGCGTCCGGTTTCGCAAAGAAGCACAATTACCGGCAGATTAATAAGCGCCATCAGGCCCATAAGTACATCTGCTGTGTCCCACACTACGCTGAAATCCATAGTTGCTCCCATACATACGATCAGAGCTGCTGCGATACGGAATATGTTCATGATCATTTTTTTCGGTGTTTTGTCACAAATGTAGCGAAGCCCCATTTCCGCATAATAAAAGTTTCCGATCAGTGTGGTAAATGCAAATAAAAACAGAGCAACGGTAATAAATACAGAACCAAAACCTCCCAGAGAACCTGCAACAGCCTCCTGCACATAAGGCATTCCGGCAATTCCCTCTTCCGGTACTACTCCGGAACACAGAAGCATAAATCCTGTAGCACTGCAGATCACAATTGTATCAATATAAACAGAAAGCATCTGAACAAGTCCCTGCTTTACAGGATGAGACACACCCGCAGAAGCTGCGGCATTTGGAGCAGAGCCCACACCGGCCTCGTTGGAAAACAGACCTCTTTTTACTCCCTGCATGACGGCTGAACCTGCAAATCCGCCGAAAATTGCAGAAATATCAAACGCGCCTTTAAAAATTGATACGATCACTCCCGGAAGAAGATTCAGATGTGTGATCACAATAAACAGAGAAACCGCTATATAAAAGATTCCCATTACCGGGACAATAACTTCTGTAATTTTGGATATGCGTTTGCTGCCGCCAAAAATACAAATGCCAAAAATAACTGCAAGAATCAGACCTATAACAAGTGGTGTTGTTCCTGGCTGATAGAAATCATATCTGCGGAAAGAATCTGAAATGTTAAAAGCAGCAACCATGTTGAAGCCGCCCATATAAGTTACTATAAGAACTGCCGCAAACAAAACTCCCAGCCATCTTTTTTTCAGCACAGCCTGAATATAGTATGCAGGGCCTCCGTAAGAGCTTCCGTCAGCAGCTTTTCTTTTATAGATCTGCGCCAGTGTACTCTCAATGAACGCAGATGCGCTTCCCAGAAGCGCGATCAGCCACATCCAGAACATAGCTCCTGCTCCGCCAATGCAAAGAGCTGTGGAAATTCCGGCAATATTCCCGGTTCCCACCCTGGACGCAGTAGAAACCATCAGAGCCTGAAAAGAAGAAATTGATTTTTCATCATCCTTTGGCTCCATAACCACCTTAATGGCTTCTTTCAGCGCTCTGAACTGGACGCCTTTTGTTTTGACGGTGAAATAGATCCCGGCGCCTACAAGCAGGATAATAAGAATATAGCTGTACATCCAGTTGCTCAATGTACCTATAACTTTCCCATACGCCTCAACAATTCCTGAAAACAATTGTCAGTACCTCCTGTTTTTTATTGTGCGTAAAACATGGATATTTTACCATAAAATCAAGGGTTCTGACAAGAAAAAAGAATGAGCAGCGCCGGAAATCATGTCGCATAAACAATAAGCCTGGCCACCCATTCTCAATTATAAAATTTCAGATATTTTGTATTTCCCGATAATCAGATCATAACTTTCTGCAATCATTCGTTTTATGTCCTGATCCGGAATACTTCCGTCCAGGATCACAGTATTCCAATGTTCTTTATTCTGATGATATCCGGGAATCACGGAATTGTAAGTATTTCTCCAGAAATCTCTCCATTCTGGATCCACCTTGACATTGATCCGCATCTGCCCCTTGGTACTCGTACGTCCAGAGAAAAGCTTTTTTATTTTTCTTATACCTTACAAGTATCCAGTTAGGATCATGAAACGGCGTATCCTGATACACCTCGGGAAATGTCATTCCATATTTTAAAATTTCTTCCCGTGTTGTCATCCCTGAAAAATCTTCCATTTGGACCACCTATCTGTTTATTTCCATCCCACAGGGCAGCGCCTCCCCAGCTGCCATGCGGTCTCCTGTAACTGTCTCATACAGCCGGAACCCGCCGGAAAAATTCCTGCAGTCAAAGCCTTCCTGAGCCAGAATCCGGTATGCAATATAGCTTCTCAGGCCGCTCTGGCAGATAATGTATACTTTTTTCTTTTTATCCAGCTCAGAAATCCTGTCACGAAGCTCATCTACCGGAATATTGATAAATCCTTCAATATGTCCTCTTGCATACTCTCCCGGGGTTCTTGCATCCAGAAGAATCCCGCTTCCGTCCCTTGGAAGATTTTCCACATCCTCTGTAAAAAACTGCTTCAGTCTTCCCTCTGCAATATTCTCGATCATAAAGCCTGCCATGTTTACAGGATCTTTCGCGGAAGAATACGGAGGCGCGTAAGACAGATCCAGTTCCTTCAGCTGAAGAGCTGTGATGTCTGCATACATGGCAGTTGCAAGCACATCAATCCTCTTATCCACACCGTCATAGCCTATGATCTGCGCACCCAGCAGCTTATATGTTTTCTTCTCAAAAATCACCTTCATGGTCATGACTTTTCCGCCCGGATAGTAGGAGGCATGGCTGGCAGGGGACAGATAAACCTTATCATAGTCAATTCCTGTCTGTTTGGCAGTGCGCTCGTTAATTCCGGCGGAAGCTGCGGTCATGTCAAAAACCTTGATCACTGAAGATCCCAGTGAACCGGGATAGCGGCTGTCTCCTCCACAGATATTGTCTGCTGCAATGCGGCCCTGCTTATTTGCCGGACCTGCAAGGGATATCAGAGCTTTTTCTCCTGTAATGTAATGCCTTACTTCCACAGCATCGCCTGCTGCAAAAATATCCGGCGCTGAGGTTTCCATACGATCGTTTACCACAATGCTTCCTTTGATACCAAGCTCCAGTCCCGCCTCTTTTGCAAGGTGAGAATCCGGCGCAACGCCGATCGCAAGGATTACCATATCTGCCTCCAGAGGCTGCTCGTCCTTCAGAAGCACGCGGGTTCCTTTCTCGCCCTTTTCAAATCCTTCCACCGTATGTCCAAGCATCAGCTTCACACCCCTGCTTCTCATTTTTGCATGTACAAAAGCTGCCATATCTCCGTCAAGAGGATTCATAAGCTGCTTTGGTCTCTGAACTATGGTAACGTCCAGTCCCAGCTCCCGAAGATTTTCCGCAAGCTCCAGGCCAATATATCCGCCTCCGGCAAGCACTGCCGACTTTGGCTGATTTTTCTCCACAAACTCCCGGATTTTCAGAGTATCTTCTACTGTACGAAGGGTAAAAAGATTGTCCAGATCTGTTCCGGGAAGCTTCGGCCATACCGGTTTTGCTCCAGTGGAAATGAGAAGTTTATCATAGACCTCCTCAAAGCTTTCCCCTGTATTCAGATTTTTTACTGCAACTGTTTTTCTCTCAGGAAAAATCCCTGTCACCTCATGCCGCACCTTCATGGTGATCTGGAAGCGCTTCCAGAAACTTTCCGGAGTCTGAAGAGTCAGTTCTTCCTTATTCTGGATCACACCGCCAATATAGTAGGGAAGTCCGCAGTTTGCATAGGAAACATAACCTGACTTCTCAAAAACAATGATCTCTGCCTTCTCATCCAGCCTTCTGATTCTTGCTGCTGCAGTAGCTCCCCCTGCAACGCCTCCGATGATCACAACCTTCATTTTATCTTTCCACCTTTCCCCGGTAACTGTTAATACCTCCAAGATTTGTAACCTTTACATAACCCATCTGCTGAAGCTGTGTCACTGCCATACGGCTTCTGGCGCCGCTTAAACAATATACAAAAAGCGGCGCGGCCTTATCGATCAGCCTTTCCACCTTCTGAATTTCCTGAAGAGGAATATTCCAGCTTCCCGGAACTCTTCCCTCCAGATATTCCTCCTGAGTTCTTACATCAAGAAGAACTGCATCCTTTGTGTTTTTGTAAGTCTCAATTCCTTCATTAAAATCCGGTCCTTTAAAGAAATCAAATAATCCCATTCTGTTTCCTCCATCTTTCCTGCAATAATTTATCTGATCTGCCTTTCAGCCTGCTCATCTGTTTATACTGATACGTTTTTACTCTTATATTGCTCCGGTCAGGTTCGCGCCATTCCATCCACGCTTAACACTACGCCTGTAATATAAGAGGCCTCATCCGATGCAAGAAACACAAATGCATTGGCAATATCTTCCGGCTGTCCCAGCCTTCGAAGGGGAATCTGTGCGATCATAGGCTCGATCACGCTCTTTGGCACAGCCTTCATCATATCTGTTTCCGTAATTCCCGGCGCCACTGCATTGACGCGAATTCCCTTTGGACCAAGCTCCCTTGCCAGAGAAACCGTCAGTCCGTTCACTGCAAATTTAGAAGCCGGATAAGCGATCCCGCTTGGCTGTCCGTAAAGACTGACCATAGATGAAGTACTCAGAATTACACCGCTGCCTCTTGCAATCATACACTCAGAAGCAGCTCTGGTGGCATTAAACACACCTTTTACATTCAGATCCATTACTTTGTCAAAGGCTTCCTCTGTATACTCCACAAAAGGAGTGCGCTCTGATACTCCTGCATTATTCACAAGAATATCTACACATCCATATTTCGCAGTTGCTTCCCTGAATTCGTTTCTCACACTTTCCAGACTGCTGAGATCAGGGCTGATGCCTGCCACAGTCCTGTCCGGATATTTTTCCTTCAGACTTTCCACTGCTTTATCTGCTGACTCCTGAGAACTTGCCGCCAGAATGACTGTCGCTCCCTCTCTCAGAAATGCATCTGCTGTGGCATATCCGATTCCTCTGCTTCCGCCTGTGATAATTGCTACTTTATCTTTTAACCTCATATAGGATACCTCCCTGTTGTTTATGTACGTATCATACTCTTTTGGAAATATCCTGTCTGTGATAATGTCACCATTGGTTTCAGGATGTATCAGGAGGCTTTTATAATAATACAATATTTTTAAATAACCAACTGAAACAGCAATACCATCAGAGGCATTGTAAGTACTGCCGCCAGAGTCGTCATCACACCGATTGCACTTGCATACTCCGAATCATTCCCATAAATCTGGCTCATCTGTGTCACCGTAGATGCTGCCGGTGTTGTTACTGCAAGAAATACTATCAACAGAATCTGCCGCCCTTCTGCATGAGTTCCAACCAGCCTGCTGATCTTCAGAATCAAAAGAGAAAATACCGGTACAGCAATCAGTCTCAGGCCTGTTACCAGATAGGCTCTCTGATTCGTAAATATTTTTTTCAGATCAGCGCCTGCCATCAGCATTCCAATTACAAACATGCTTGCCGGGCCTACCATACCAGATACTGATTCAAAGGTTTCTGTCAGTAATTTCGGAAGATGAATATTCATAAAAAACAGAATAACCGCAATCATAACTACAATAATATTGATGTTTGTAAAAATCTTCTTTAAATCAATTCTTTTTTCCCTGCTTAATTCTTTTTTGCAGTGTGTCCAGAAAAAAACAATTTGAATACTCATATATACGCAGGCATATAGGACCCATTCCTCTCCCAAAATAAACGTCACCAGTGGAATAATTAAATTGCCGGCGTTGGAATAATAAACAGACATCCTTTCCACTTCATTCAGTTTCAGAAGTCTCCCCAATAAATTTACTGCAGGAAGCGTTACAAGCATAAGCAGCAGAGATGTTACAAATGCAAGAAAAAGTCCGCTGGCCTTTTCGGGAGAATATTCTACCTGAAATGCATTCATAATAACGCAGGGAACGATCAAATAGAGAACCATGGCAGAAAATACCCTGCTGTCTTCTGATTTTAAAATACCCACCTTCACAATCATATATCCCATAAAAATCATAATGAATAATTTTATAATCTGCTGCATCAATAATAAACTGAGTTCCATGTGCTCTCCCTTCTGATAAAGTCTGATTTCCAGGCCAGTCTCTCTCTTTTATTTTATAATAGCTTATTTAAAATGTAAAAGCTTTTTCTTTATATGAAAACTGACACTATATGACATCACATTTATATATTTCAAGTATCTCTTTTCAATAACCGACACAACAGGAATATCCCAACCAAATCACCACTCCATACCTTTGCGTTCCCAGCTATGTGCATCTGAGGAGACTGCGTACCTGCTGATTTATGATCAGGCACATGATATAAATATTTTTACAGTATAATACAATAACCCCTATCCATTCCGGATAGGGGTTATTCTCCTACAAACTCACTGTTTGTTATTCTTTTCCTCCAGAAGCTTTTTTTAAAACGCTGAATTTCCGCTTCGGCTGCTTCTGTTTTCTTTCGTTCCATGGCAATGCCCTGTTCAATTCCCCGCTGAATCAGCTTATCTGATTCCAGTTCCAATACCTTTCCGCCCATCACATCACCAAATTCTTTCCTTACTTTTTCTTTGTCTCTGAACACATAATCTGCGATCCGGATGACCAGCTCAACCGTTTGTAACCGGCCTCCCTCCTTTATCATATCACAGGATTGATTATTACCCTTTTATTATAAACGAATCATGGGAATTTATAAAGCAAAAACGTAACTGTCCACACAGCAGCAAACCGTGTAAACAGTTACGTAAAAGCAACTCTTTTCCTCTTTGTATTTCTATCCTCTACGACACTCTCCCATTTTCCATTTCATACATTACATCCGCCACATTCATGGTAGATTTCCTGTGTGAAACAAGAACAACAGTCTTTTTATCTGCCTCTTCACGAAGTGATTTTAATATAATGCCTTCATTCAGTGAATCCAGGTTTGAGGTTGGCTCGTCCATAAGGATAAAAGGCGCGTCATGGAGAAAGGCTCTGGCTATTCCTATCCTCTGTTTTCTCCTCCGGAAAGTGTGTCGCCCAGCTCTCCCACCTCTGTATCATAGCCTTTGGGAAGGCTCATAATAAAATCATGAACCGACGCTTTTTTTGCAGCTTCCATAATTTCCTGTCTGGAGGCGCCGGGTTTTCCCACTGCAATATTGTTTGCTATGGAATCATGAAATAAATGTGTTTCCTGTGTTACATAGCTTTCCGTATCTCTCAGACTGCGTGTGGGAATCCCGCGCACATTGGCTCCGTTTACAGAAACCTCACCTGAATCTGCATCCCAGAACCTCATCAGAAGCTTCAGAAGTGTAGATTTACCACTTCCACTGGCTCCATGTATTCCCACAATTTTACCGGCCGGAATTTTAACAGAATAATTCCTGAGAATTTCTTCTTCCTCATAGGAAAAGGTTACATTGGATGCTTCTGCCCCGGCAAATAGCATCTGTGCAGAGCCCTTATGGAAAGTGTTTTCCTGTTCTTTCCCCAATTCATGAAGGTCCTTTTCTCCCTCATAAATTTCTTCTACCTGAGGTTTTTCTTCCAGAACGGACAGTACCCGTTTCTCCACTTGCCAGCGTCTGATTCAGATTATTGGACAGGTTTGAAAGCGCTATCACCGGGCCAAAGGAGCCCATCATGGCTATGGTACAGATAACCACTCCGTCAAGATCTACCGTCTGTTTTCCATAAAGATACAACATAAAAACAACATTCCAAAGGATGCCAGAAGAATCACCAGATTTGTGACAGATCTCTGCCCGCCCTCCATGCGGCTTAGTTTTTTCTGCTTTTTAATCAGCTCCGCAGATTTTTCTTCCATCTGTCTTTCACGATTTTTACCCTGACCATACTGTATTGTCTCATCCAGTCCTCTGAGAGAATCCAGCACATAGCTGTTCAGCTCACCGAATTTCGCGCGGAACTCCATTCCGGTATTTCCCCCTCTGCTCCCGTTCCACAGAGGAATAAAAATACCCACAATCAGATAAGCGCACAGCGCAAAAATCCCTGCTCCCACATGATAGCTTCCCATAAAAAATACCATCATAAAAGAGGTAAGAGCTGCAATGGCTGCAGGTGAAATGGTATGAGCATAAAAGACTTCCAGAAGCTCAATATCTGCGGTAATAATAGAAATCAGATTTCCCTTATCCCGTCCTTCAAGCTTTGCCGGACAAAGCCTTCGCAGTGCCGCAAATACTTTATGACGGATAATTGCCAGCAGCTTAAATGCAATAAAATGATTGCAGTACTGTTCCGCATAATGAAGGATTCCACGGGCAACAGCCAGAACAATCATTAAAACAAAAAGATTCTGTGGCGTCATTCCCGCAAAAAGCCCCTGGCTCATTGCTCCCTGAGTGCCTGCTGCATGGCCTAGCCCCTGAATAAGTATCTGCCCTGCAAGTATTGTAAGAAAAATCGCGCAAAGATACCCGGCAGTTCCCAGAAGGACTGCCAGAATCATAATGTGGATCAGAGGCTTTACCAGACCGATCAGGCTTCCCATAATCTTCAGTGCGCTTCTGCGCCTGTCCGGCAGGACCCTTTTTTTCTGATATATCATAGCCAGTATTCATACTCTTTTCTATCATCTGCCTTTCTTCAAAAGGACTCAACAAGGTCATAAAACCTTCTTTATCCCTTCACTTTTAATTTTTATCCTTTGATTCTTTGGTAAAGAATTGTTTCTCTTTCCGGTCTGCGCCCATTACTTCAGAATTTCCTCTCCTGGGATTGCTGTAATTTTCAAGCTCCATCTGTCCCTTATAAAGTTTCCCATAAGTTCCGTCAAGAGCCAGAAGTTCTTTATGTTTTCCCTGTTCACATATTTTTCCGTCCTTCATCATATAGATACAGTCTGAATCCACTACATTTGCAAGCCTGTGGGAAATCAGGAGAACTGTTTTTGTCTGTGAAAGCTGGCGTATTACTTTCATAATAAGCTCTTCACTTTCTGCATCAATATTGCTGGTCGCTTCGTCAAAAACATACACCGGCGAGTCATGAAGCAACGCTCTGGCAAGAGCCAGTCTCTGACGCTGGCCTCCGGAAAGGTTCTCCGCCTGCTCCAGAAGCTCTGTTTTCACTCCCTTTTGTCCGTCCAGAAATCCCAGAAGATTTACTCTGGCAAGAACCTCCCTCATCTCCGATTCCTTGGCATCCGGTTTTGCCATACGGAGATTTTCCTCTACAGTTCCCTTAAAAAGATAACTGTTATGGCGGATCAGAGTAACATTTTTCATCAGGGCTTCCTCGGAAATCTCTTCCAGAGCAGTTCCATTCACAGTAACAGAACCGGAAAATCCCCGATTTCTCCCTGCCAGAATACCTGCGATAGTACTTTTTCCACATCCGGATTCTCCCACAAGGGATATAAACGCTCCTGCCGGCATATCAAGATCAATCCCTGCCAGGATTTCCCTGTCCTTTTCATAAGAAAAATGCAGGTTCCGGAACTGTATTTTCATCTTTTTACCTGTTATTTCTTCCTGGTTTACATCTTTTATAGCTTCTGAAGCATGTAAGCTTTCTTCCTTTAATCGAAAGTTCGCATTCCTTTTCTGACCTTCAGCTTTATCTCCTGAATTCTGGCTGATCTTTGTTTCCGGAATATCGAGAATGGCAAAAATCTTATCGCTGGCAGCCATTCCGTTCATTGCAATGTGGAAAAATGACCCCAGAAGTCTCAGAGGAATAAAAATTCTGATGCCAGAAGAATAATTGTCAGGGCTCCGGCAAAGCTTAATGTGCCTGCCAGAAATTCAGATGCTGCCACGATCATTCCAGCCGCAGCGCCTCCGTAGGCCACGATATCCATCACACTTGTGGAATTTAGCTGCATAGTCAGAACCTTCATAGTAATCCTGCGAAATATCTGAGCCTCTTTACCCATTTCTTTTGCTTTCATCTCATCTGCCTGATAAATTTTAAGAGTGGTCATTCCCTGAAGATTTTCCAGAAACGAATCTCCAAGTCCTGTATAAATACTCCAATATCGGTTCAAAAGTCTTTTTGCAAGCTTTTGTACTGCCACAATAGAAACCGGAATCAGAGGCACACAGATCAAAAGTACCGCACTTGCCCGAAGGCTTATGTGCATCAGCACAAAAAATAGTGTCAGAGGCGCTAGGAGGCTGTAAAAAAAGCTGAGGCAGATACTTTCCAAAATAAATTTCAAGCTGTTCCACTCCCTCTGTACACACCTGCATCACCTCTGAGGTTGAAACCTGTTCATGATAGGAAGCTCCCAGACTGAGCATTTTCCGGTAAATCCTTTTGCGAAGGACCTGCTTTACATCCACGCTTGCCTGACAGGATGCCCGGACTGCCAGTTTTTCGCAGATAAAACGAACTGCCACACAGATTGTCAGCACAATAAGTGTCTGGCCCATATAAAGGCCATTTGTATTCTGTCCCTGTGCCAAAAACATTTCTTCTTTTTTACTTTCCAGAAGAATTGCTGCCTGCCCCAGAAGTCCTGCAATGGAAAAAACTGCTCCTATCTGTGCAAGAAGTGAAATCCACTGCCAGAATATGTTGTATACAATATACTTTTTTGCATGGGACAAAAGTCCTGTAAGCCTTGTGTCGATCATTCTGTATGTCTCCTTTTTTCTATTATCAAAAATGCTCTGTGCTCTTCAGTCTTTTACTTTCTTCAAAGCCTGTTTTTTACTGCTTTGTCTCTGTGGGAATCGTTCTGATCCTCATAAAAAAGTAAAAAACATGAAATACCCACACTGCTGCCAGACAGATTCTTCCTGCAGGCACATCCTTCATCATAAGAAAGCCAATTGCCATAATTCCGGAAACCATTCCCATGATCCTTAGTTTTTGTTCTCATAGTCATAGCCCTTTCTCTGACAAAACTGTCCAGATTCTTTTTATACAGAGTGGTTCCGATAAACCAGCCATGAAGCTTCCTGGAGCTTTTTGCAAAACAGAAAACAGTTGCCATATAAAAAGGCACAGTTGGCAGAAAAGGTAGCAAAACTCCTGCGGTTCCCAGTCCCAAACATAAAAAACCTGCCATTATCCAGAATATTTTTATTGATTTCTTCATATACCAGACCTTTCCGCCGCTTTTCTGTACACAGTGCAGCTGTTCTCCTACAAGACAATCCCTCTGTCTTTCATACTGCATTTTTTTACAGTTGTCCCGGCTGTTTTCAATCATTATTTAGTAAGTCTAATCTAACTTAAATATGTATACCACAACTAACTGTAAGTTGTCAACAACTTTTATATTGCTAACCATAACTGAGCAAATACAAAATTTTCACAATGGAATCTTTGATATGCGGATACCAAAAAGCCTTAAACTCTGGCTATGCATCTCATAAAAACAAAAGAGACATCTCAATTACGAAATGTCTCTTTGTCGCTGCTGTATCAATGATTATCTCAGATATTCTGCCAGTACATAAACTCTGGCTTTTGTCAGTTCCGATCCCTTTAAGTTTTCCAGCATAGGCTGCATGCTTCCGCCTGCTGCCTCACGGCCTGCCGCTGCCACAGCTGCCTCCTTTTCTTCAATCCAGGCAATCTCTTCATCTGTAAGCTGCTCCATTGTGTCTGCTGGAAGAATAGCCTTTAGTCTTCCCCAGATAGAATTCAGCTCATCATCCCAAAGTCTATAAAGCTCTCCTGACAAGATATTAATATCCTCCTGAGTCAGAGCACTGTCTATCCTGCCCTGAAGCTCTGCTGCCTTTGATTCTGTTTCTGCCAGCTCGGCATCAATATCTGAAGTCTCCTCCGTCACCGGAGCCGAGCCTTCTTTTACTGCGCTGGAAAAGCCCTGCTGGGCAGCCTCATTATAAAGTCCGATAAATGGCAATGAAGTTTCCTGAAGATTTGCCAGATCCAAATATCCAACCCAGCTCCGGTATCCTTCGGGAAGCTCCGCTATTGGTGCTCCTTCTATATAAAACAGAATATTTTCCGCATTATCCAGACCATAAGGTTCGCTGTACATATTTTTTATTCCCTCAATAATTTCCTCTGTACCCGGTTCCTGTTCACACTGAAGAGTCTGAAGCTGAGCTGAATATGTATACTCATTTACCTGAACCGGCTCTGTAAACTGTCCTGAAAAATTACAGACATATCGTGTTCCATTTGGATTTCCCTCTTCTGTGAATCCTATATCTGTGTCATGATAATATCCCTCAAAAGTTCCATCCTCATGGATTGTCAGAACCGTTGACCACGCACCGGCCCCACTGCAAAACAAAAATTCCCTATTTGCCACATCCTCATAGGAAAATCCTCCATCTGCCAGTACCGTATCTGTCTGTGTTACAGATATCAGCCCTGCGGCGCAGATAAGTGCTGCCAGTCCTGCTGTTTTCTTTCTCATACTCTCTTTCCTCCTGTTTTTCATTTATGATAAATTTTTATTTAGTACAGAAATATTTCCGTGTCCCCTTTCACCTCATTCTTCCTATCCCAAATCAGATGATCCGAAAATATCTGTTCTATTCACACAGACTCTTACTGTACTTCCGTATTTCTTTGTCTCTGATGCAATTTATCACTGTACTTTCAGCATTATTTTTACGAAAGCTATAAATGCACCTTTTTATTGAATCCCTGCCTGCTATCCTGATTATATCAGCATTGTCATACTTTTTCTACCGTGAAACCCAACTGATTATACATTCATGTGCCGTTATATAAAAATGCTGCTTACTCCGTTCCCGGAAATCTGGTCAGAATCCCTTTCCATTCATCTTCGGCTATGTCATTTTATCCTGTATATCCCGTTTTTTTGCATATATGCCCGAACACCTGGCAGAATAATATCCCGTGGACAATAAATAATATTCTCCTGTTTTTACAGTGGTGTTATACGCCGGGAAATGATACAATAAACCTAATAAAACCAATAAGGAGTCAGGCTATGGATTTTACAAAAGCAGCTCACGTTTTTCAGGAATATTTAAAAGATTATGATCAGAATAACGATAAAGTCCGTCTGAAGATCGTCCATACTTATGGTGTGGTAAAGCAGGCGGAAGAGGTATGCCACCGGAGAAATCTGGATGAAGAAACTGTATCCCTTGCCAAAATCATTGCTCTTCTCCATGATATCGGACGGTTTGAGCAGTTAAAACAATTTGACAGTTTTGAGCCAACAACCATGGATCATGCCGCCTATGGCGTGCAGATTTTATTTGAGGAAGGAATGATCCGTCGTTTTATGCCGGATGATCGCTGGGATGAAATCATTCGCACTGCCATTGCAAAACACAGTGATTTTGTTCTGGAAGGAGTTTCTGCTCCCTGTGCGCTTTTCCATGCCCGGCTTATCCGCGACGCAGATAAACTGGACAACTTCCGGGTAAAGCTTGAAGATGATCTGCTCACCTTTATGGGAACGCCCGGCGAAGAGATTGGAGCCCTTGAAATCTCCCCAAAGGTTTATGAAACAGTATTCCGCAGCAGCACCATTCTGTCCGCTGACCGGATCACAAAAATGGATTACTGGGTATCCTATCTGGTTCATATCTTTGACCTGAACTTTAAGGAAAGCATGGACATTGTTGCGGAAAACAATTATATTGAAAAACTGGTTCACAGAATCCCGTATACCAATCCTGTCACTGCCCGTCAGATGCAGGAAATCCAAAAGCATGCGCAGGAATATATAAAAAAATTTAAAGGGGTGTAAACACCCCTTTAAAATTCCTGTCATTCTGATAATACTTTCTGTTTTTATTCTGCTTTCGGATATTTATTACAAAAGAGACAGTATGTCGGCTCGTCTTCCTCAATTTCCGGGAATCTTCCGAAAAGAAATGTCTACTTCTTATACTTCCATTTTCCTGCCAAAACAGATACTCCTACTATCAAAATTGTGTATATAATTGAATCTCCTAAAACTGTAATTCGCAGAGCCATACTCACCGCAAGTAAGCTGCTGTACCCAAAAACTAATTGTCTTGACCTTTTTCTGTAATACCTGCTGTCTGCCTTTAATAGAGAATGTATCGGATTATCTACAGGGGAAAACAAGGCGATCACACAAATGAAGCATATATAAATCACAAGTATACTATCTGGTGAAAATACATTGATCTTTCTTACTAGTATAACGAATATTAAATAATTGCTATATCAAACGGATGCCGCTTCCTCTTCACTGATTTCATCCATTTTATATTTCCAGTGATAAATCACAGGTTCACGATTTACTTCATCAAAATACCTGTAAATTCGCTCTTCCAATTCCTCTTTGGTATTGACACGGATTCCACGAAGCATCTGCCGGGTCATCTTACTGAAAAAACTTTCAATCATGTTTAACCATGAGCCATGTTTCGGAGTAAACACAAATTTAAAACGTCCCTTTGGCAGCGTATCCAGAAAGCTCCGTGTTTCTTTGGAAGTATGCGCGGAATGATTATCCAGGATGATCCGGATTGTATCCTGTGATTGATATTTTTTGTCCAGTATCTTTAAAAACTCAATAAAATCAGAACTCTTGTGAGTCTCACTTACTAACGGGATGGCTTCTCCTGTAAGCAGATCAATGCCTGCCAGCAAAGAGAGCGTTCCAAGACGTTTGTATTCTGCATCACGATATACCTCTCCGTGTTCCGGTGTCGGGCGTAAATCCGGTGCAGTATTGGAGATTGCCTGAATACCCGGTTTCTCATCATAGGACACCGTAATCGTCAATTTATAATCGTCTGGAACAATGAGATCACCATTCTCATCAAACTGCATTTCAATCTGTTTGTAGACCAGCAGGACTTCATGCATTTTTGATTCAAAATCAGGATCCCTCTTTTCGCAGTAATATTTGATTTTAAAGGGTTTCATATCCTGTTCCCTGAGGAATTTCTGGATATAAGGTTTCGTAACTGTTGAAAGTCTTGGATATCCCGCCTCCTCTGCATGTTTCTGAATGTATTTATGGAGAGAAGCCAATGTCCACAGTTCCTGCGCATAACCGAGTTCTGCCGGTCTCTGACACGCAATACTGATCATCCATGCCTTCGCATCGTCGGTGATTTCGGATGGACGTCCAGGACGCTGAACATCAAACAGTGCAGCATCCACACCTCCTTTATGAAACTTCGAAACACAAAGGCGTACCGTGGCAGTGCTGATTGCAAGTTTATCAGCAATTTCCTGGAATGTCATTCCATCGGCTTTATATAAAAGAATCCTGGCACGATCCACGACTTGTGCCTGAATGGTTCTCTTTTTTGATAATGATTTAAGGTAATTCCTGTCTTCATCTGACAGAGGAAGATATGTTTTTCTCATAGCGATCATCCTTTCTTTGATAACACTATTTTACTATACATCATCTCAAAAATATATAGCAGAAATTTAATTTATTCTATACTAGTATTTTTATCACAATAATCATATAGCAACAGATGAGTCAACTATATTTTTCAGCCAATCAATTATAATTCTTTCGGGTCATCAACACTACATCTTCTACACATGTAAGAAGCCACAATAATGCGGTACTAACTCGAACAGCTTTTAAAATCTTTCGGTTCTTATCTTTTTCCGGAATCTGCATCGCCGTTATCATTAGCATAAGTGCCTGTATCTTATTTGCATGTACCGCTTGTCTTCGCTCCATAAGATCCATTTTCATTTCTATATTTGACTTCATTCGTTGAATCCTCCTCTTAAAAATCAAACTCATCCAGATCCAATCCTGCTTCTTCCAACACTTCTCTTCTTTCATCCGGATCCATAAATTCCAACTCATCATAATCAAGTCCGGCATCGGCAAAAGTATCGATCTCATCGTCGTCATCAAAGATATTTTTTTCATCATCCTTCATCATTTCGTCCATGAACTGAAACTGTGCAGCACGTTCCCAGCTCTCCAATTTCCCGTCTCTGTTAAAATCAAACATCTTATCAAATCCAAACATGATTTTTCCTCCCTCAGATTTCTTTATTCTTCAACTTCTGTTTCAGCTTTCTTAATCTTCTTTTGATTATCCAAAAGGCTCTTCTTGCTGATGCTGCAGATTGTTCCATGATCTGTGACAAGCACTACTTTTGCTTTCTTCCCGATTTTGTCATAGATTCTTCCGGCACTCTTGGAATCTCCAAGTACTGTATAAGAACTGTTTGCTACATATCCGATCTTTCCCAGACCTTCATAAAGTACTTTAATTGCTTCCTTGTCATATTCATTGTCTGGTTCTTTTTCTAATCGGATTTTCATTCCTTTTTTCAGAAATTCTTTTCCAAAATAATGGTTTGTTCCTGTCAATGTAAAATAAATCTTACTCATTGTCCTTCCTCCTCTTAATCTTCCATAAACTCGAAATATTCCTGCTCACTGGCGAATAAAATGTATTTGCCTTCTACATATCCCATATATCCGTTGCTTGTGTCATAACCTTTCATCTGCCAGTCCTCCTTGGATTTTTCTTCTTTTTTGATGTTATCATCTTACAATAAATGGCTGTGCAAAAATCCCGACATCCAACCGGTGCTATAGCTAATTAAAGGCCTAATTAAAGGCCCCTTAATTGCATTTTCAAACGCTTTAATTGCTAAACTTCCCGGATCATTTTTGTATTTAATAACTGAGAGATAGAGAATAGCAAGGACAGGAAGTAGTTACCCACCTTCCGGACATTCGTCTCAAAACAGGGACCCTCCCCAGTTTTGTTAAACTCGCTTCGCTCGTAATATACAGAAAGGAGCTGCTTATGGCTGAAAGAAAAAGAGAAATTCAAGTTAAATTCTGGGTTACACCAGAAGAAAAAAAGATGATTCGCAAGAAAATGATTTTATCAAGAACCGCAAACATGGGAGCCTATCTTCGTAAGATGGCAATCGACGGAATCATCGTAAATACTGATACAACGTACCTTGAGAAACAGTTTTTTGAAATGCATAAGATTGGTGTAAATGTAAATCAGCTGGCAAGACTTGCCAATGCTACCGGTTCCGTTACACCGGAAGAAATGAAAGAATTGAAGGGAATGATAAAAGAAATATGGCATATATTAAGATCTTCGGCATCAAATCTACAGTAAAGAAAGCTGTAGATTATATCACCAATCCGGCTAAGACCGACGAGCAGAATCTGGTTTCTTCTTATGGATGTTCACCGGAAACTGCGGATCTGGAATTTGCTATGACTGCAAAGCTTGGAAAGGATAATGTAATGGAGAAAGGTGACAACCTGGCCTGGCATATGATTATTTCTTTTAAGCCAGGTGAGATTACGGATCCGCATATTGCTCATGAAGTAGCAACTAAGATTGCGGATGCGACACTTAAAGGCAAGCATGAATATGTTCTTTCTACCCCTGTAGATAAAGATCACGTACATTGCCATCTGATTTTTAATGCTACGAATTTTGTTGATTACCACAAATATGTTTCAAACAAACGTAATTATCATAAAATCTGCAAGCTTAGCAATCGTATCTGCCAGGAATATGGTCTGGAGGAATCTATGCCTACCGGCCAGAAAGCAAAATCTTATAAAGAAAACATGGAATATAAACGGGGCAACAGCTGGAAGGCTAAACTGAAATATAACGTAGATCGTGCCATCTGGTCTTCCGTATCTTTTGATGAGTTTCTGATGAAAATGACAGAGTCCGGATATGAAATCAGAAAAGGAAAATACCTGGCCTTTCGTGCTCCAGAGCAAAAACATTTTACTAATGTCAAAACATTAGGGGCCTATTATGCCGAAGACAGCATCTTAAGACGTTTGGAAAAGAACCGCCACAAGGTCCGCATTCCACAGAACGCTTCTTTCAAGGTAAGAACATTCGTACAGATGACTTCCTATGTGGCTGACGGCAATCGAACTGGTTTTGATCAATGGGCAAAGAAAAATAATCTGAGGGAAGCTGCCAAAACTTTCAACTACCTTTCGCAACACAATCTTCTAAACTACGAAGACTTCCAAAATCATGTTGCAGATTTGGAGGCTTCTATTCATGCTGCCGACAATAACATTCAGCAAGTGCAACAGGCACTTCAAAATCAGAAAGTAATTCAGAAACATTGTGAAATCTACCGTGCCTGTCGTGATGTCATTCTTGCTGAGAAAGATGCTCCAGATAGATTACTCTATCGAAAACAGTACAAAGCAGAATATCAGCTGCATGAAACCACTTTGAAAGAACTGGCGGAGTTTGGTATTCACAAACTGCCTTCAGCTGAAAAACTACAGCGCCAACAGATGGAACTGGAAAAAGAACTGTCCTCAGCCAAAAAAGAAAAGCAGGATCTCCAAAAGCAACAGAAGACCCTGCATATAATTGAAAATAATTTTGATACTATGATCCGCGAAGCTGGTATCAAGGTTCCGGAGAAAGCACCATCACTTCTGCATCAACCGGATCGATCAGAGCCTCTTTCTTAGCCTGAAAGTATTCCCGGTTGGTGCAGTCCTTAAGCTGAGCTGCAAGATCTGTAAGGAGCCCTAACATTTCCGGATCTTCACCGGTACTTTTCAGTTCTTCTATAGATTTTTGCACCTCGTGAATAACTTTTGTCTTTCCGCCCTCATAACAATTCAGGATCATTTTCTGTTCTTCTGTAAATCGCATCACGCTAATTCAACTCCTCTCTGTGGATTATCTTTTCCCGGCTTTTTTGCGAGTTCATTTTTCTTTTCCTGTAACCTGGCATGGATGGATTTCTTTGAAACCTCATCAATCGTTTTTTCTTTTGCAGGTTTTGTCGGTATGACAGCTTTGCTTTCCTTTCCGGATGAAACTTCTTTTGTTCCTTCTTCCAAAATATCAATGCTGCCTCTTTCTTCCAGACTAAGGTACTGTTGCAGATAAGGCAGCACATGTTCCTGCGTATCATGAAGCTCTGCTACATAGTTCTGAAAAGACTCTGCTCCCTGTGCCTTTTTATAATCAAGCCAGGTCTGACTGTTCAGATGTTCCTCCACTTCCTTCTGCAGGTTTTCAAGAATTCCTCCATGACCTTCGCTGATAAATGCCGTACCGGCTACCATCTTCATCTCTTCAGCTTCAAAATAAATGATTTCATAAGACACAATCCATACTCTGGTATCTCCTGGTTGATCGCTATTGAAAGCTGCCTGGCTTTTATCTGATTCACGAAATGCTTCATCCGCTTCTGTCAGAGAAAACATGCTGCCTTCTTTTATATTCGGATCCTGACTGAACCGAATTTTTACCATTGGTTGAATTTCGTCTGTAAGCTCAGGTGTGTATTCTCGCAGTCTATCCCTTAGAGCTTCTGCCCGTGATGCCAGTTCTTTGCTTTCTTCTTTTACATCTTTCAGAAAAGACGCATATTCCTGCATGCCAAGTCCTGTCAGAAGATTATATTTAATCTCAGTCAATGCAGTTTCCGGACTTTCCACCTGATCCATAAAATCATATGCATCGAATTCATTTGCCAAATCAAGCAATACTCCCGCAAGTTCATCTGCTGTCATATGCTCCGGATAAATACTTTCTTTTATATCAACCGGTGGCACAAACCGATACTCTGGAAAGGCTTCTCGAATCCGTTCCAAACCAAAGGATATTACCTATAGTTCTCATGACAACACATCCCCCTTATCCAATGTCTAATATCTTACAGATCTCAATATCCATAACGAACTCTTCATTTACAACACCTAACAAGTTCTTCCACACTCTTAAAATTCAGTCTTTCATTCATCTTGCTTACCTTACCTGCCATTTCCTAATACCTCCTGAGTTAATTCTTTATAGGCATTTGATACCTTGCAATTGATACAGTGACCATAGATACTGATTCCCTCTGCACTGGCTTCCGCAGCCTTCACAGATACCGGAATCACGCTCTCAAATATCGGTATACTGGTTCCGTATGTTTCTCTGACTTTACTTGAAATATCCTTTGCATAATTGGTTCTGAAATCCACTATTGTAAGAAGGATTCCTTCAATCATCAGTCGTCTGTTCAGTCTTCTCTTTACCATAGAAATGGTCTTAATCAGCTGCTGAAGACCTTTAACTGGCAGATATGCAGCCTGAACCGGGAGCAGCACCGAATCTGCAGCTACCAACGCATTGATCGTCAGTGTTCCAAGAGATGGCATGCAGTCGATCATGAATATAATCGTATCGTTTTCTCTGTCTTTCTTTCATTTTTCCAGAAGTTCTATGATTTCTTCTTTCAATCTGTTTCTGTGCTGTAATACTTTGGAAAAGTATTTATACATCTGAGAATTCTTAAAAATCACTCTGCTCATATCCGTCTTCTTGATCTCGTTTAAAATTTCGTTGATCTTCTGCGGACTCAGCTGTTTTTTCCTGACTCAGTGCTTTCATGCGTTTTGCCTGTGATACAGAAGGAACCGACAGCGTATATTCAATACCATCTGCTACCCATCCCTGTTCTATAATTGACAAAAAGGAAAGTTCCACTGCCGGATTAAATGAGATTTTTCCTTCATCCAGCATATCCAGTAATTCCGGAATCAAAGACGTTAAACGAATGTACCGGAGCACCTGCCTTGAGCTTTCACCCGTTTCCTGACCAATCAGATCTATGGTCTTGGTTCCTTTCAGTGCTTCCAACAGACCTTCCTGTGTCTTTCGTCTCTTCCCGGTTTTACGCTTCATAGCTTCATTCTTCATGGAATACGCAAATGCTTTCTCACTGAACAGAATCTTTTCCCTGTGAAGGTTCGAATCCACCATGGATATGATCAAATCATCCTCTTTCATATACCGGATAATCACCGGCACCTGTGTATATCCAAGTCTTTCTGCACAGTATTTTCTACGATGACCGGAGATGATCCGATAGAATCCTTCCGTTGTCGGCATTACGATCAGCGGATTCATAATTCCGTATCTCTCAATGCTTTCCATGAGCCGTGCCATTACTTCATCCTCTTTTACCTTGAACGGATGATTCTCGAATGGCCTAGATGCTCCAGACCGATCTCTACAACCTTCTCAACAGCAGGATTGAATAGTCGGTGTTCATCGTCTGATCTGCTTTTCGCATTCTTTTTGCAATTCATTAGAAATCCCTCCTTTTTCAGCTATTCATTTGCAAGCCAAAGCGGACAAGTCCACTTCAAATCCCCTGAATCCATCAATCTTTGAAGGACTTGTTTCGCTTTGCGCGCCAGATGCAGTCTGCTTTAGCAGACATATTCCTCATGCATCTGGTCGCATCCTCGCGGAGCGTTTTTTATGTAATAGGAACATTACGAAGTAATTTTCTATTACATAAAAAAACTCATCCACAAGACCATAAACAGATCTGTGAATGAGTATTTTCATTCAAAAATTTATATAGAGTTACAAAAGCAATGATTTTTGCCAAGAAAATGCCGGCTTTGACTGTAATTTACTCTACTTAACGCTAACCGTATCGGCGAAAACAATGTCGTCGCCATAATCTCTTAGAAAAAATTATTTTTTTATTTTAGAAATGGGCCCGTTTTTGTTGGAAAATCAGCTTTGCCTATTTCGCCCATTCGTTTGCAATTCCGCTGAAAAAGGAAGCGTTTTTCATGCGTTTCCAATAAAAAACGGAATGATTTCGCGATTTCTGCTAATCATTCCGCAACGTCCCGTGCGGGAATCGAACCCACATCTAGTGCTTAGGAGAGCGAATAGGTAGTGTCAATTCCAGACAAGAACTATCATTATAAGCCCTTTAAAGTCAAGGCTTTTTTCTACTTCCGAGTCAAATCAAGTCAATCTCTGTACCCCACATATATGCCTTAGATAAGACCTGTTTATTAGCAGAATATTTGCATCAGCTAATACTTGGGGAATACCTTCGTGTCACCACCATTATGAAAAATATGGCTACCATTCTTCAAGCATTCGAGAATGATAAACAATATGAAATTGAACTGATTTCTACATATATAATACCGTACTTTAGACTGGTTGTCTACGGTGTTTTGACTACTGATAATGTAAATTTATTATTCCAACATTTTTCCTTCTAAATAGGAACATCGCAAGTAATCCGGATTTGTATAATATACATTAGAATTAAAATCCCTTCCTTTTTTTCGTATATTGTGATTTTCATTAAGACTTTTCGGGCATTTACCTGATTTAAACATACTCTCCAGCAATATCAACATATTCCAACATATTATGAATAATATCACCTCTATTGGGGAAGGTTCTCATTTTCCATAGCATCTTTCCGTACATAGAACGTTCCCCTCCCTGAACCGCACTTTACAATTATCTCTTCTTTTGTAAGCTTATTCAATGCATTTAAAACAGCTGATCGACTACCAATCGGGCATGCTGCGATAACCTCCGCACCAGTAAATTTACCTATTTTTTCAGTTACATAATTTTTAACAACATCATATACCGTACTTCTATTTTTTTCTGACATCAATCCAACTCGCTCTTCAAATTCTTTGTAACAAGCGAGAATTACCTGAAGCATATACTTAATAAAAGGAGTTGGATCATTCTCTTCCTCGTGCCATCCATAATCAATTCGTTCCAATACATCGTAATATGCATCTTTGGTTTTTTCAATCTGCTTCTCTATACTGATATACTTTCCAACTTCATATCCATTTTGATACAGAAGCAATAAAGTCAGTAATCTGCTCATTCTTCCGTTTCCATCATTGAATGGATGGATACAAAGGAAGTCAGAAATAAATGTTGGAATTAAAATCAACGGATCAACCGTTTCCATTGCCAATGTTCTTCTATAACTTTCACAAATTGCCTCTATTGCCTGTTCCGTTTCATACGGTGACAACGGAATAAATCTTGTTACTACTGTTCCATCAGCCTTTGTCTCATTGATATAATTCTGTGTATTCTTAAATTGACCTCCATAGGAAAGACCTGCATGTTTTAACAAATCACGATGTAATTGTAAAATATATGCTGTTCTAATTGGTATGAAATCATGACTCTCATGAATGGTATTAAGTACATCACGATATCCAACAATTTCACTTTCATCTCGCGATTTAGGTGTTGTTTTCTCATTCATAAGCTGTTTAATACGTGTACTTGTTGTAACAATACCTTCTATTTTATTTGATGCCTCTGTACTCTGTACACGTGCAATTTCTATCAAACGCTCCAGTTCAACCGGCTTCTGCCTTGTAAATAATTCCTGACGCCCTTTACATTCATGAATTTTTGCAATATATGACACGACTTCTCCATCCCACAATCTATCTGCTAATTTCATATAATCAAACTTTCTCACCTCTACACCTACCTTCCTTAAGTTTATCATCCATTCCTTTGTTCTTTCGTCCATATTATACCCCATTTTGGATGAAACTTTCAATAGTTGGATAAAAACTGCTGTTTTAAATATATAAACCTAAATTATTCATAACATAGCATCTGAACGATTCTCCGTGTCATAAATCGAAAAGTTCCTTTGAACTCTATTTTATATTTTAACTTGCTGAAAATTCTGCACATTGAATTTTCCACTAAAATTTCACTATTTTTTCACTATTTTTCATTACTTCATCGCCTTTGCCAACGAAGCCAACAGTGCTTTCATTTCCGGATTTGCCAATACTTTTGCAAGAAGCTCTGCATCTACATCATCCGGCACATCTACTGTCTGAGTTGCTGTTTCATCTCGCATCTTTGGATCTAGATTTTTCTTCTCATAGAACGCTTCCTCGAATAATTCTGCGTTTCGTCTTCGATCCTCATCAATAATATGGGAATATACATCTGTTACCATATCCACCTGTGAATGGCCGGAATCCCCTTGAACCGCTTTGATGTCTCCTCCATTCAGTTTTAATTTATAGGTTACACTGCTATGTCTTAAACTGTGGAAGACAACCGGAGGAAGATTATGCTCTTCGATCAGTTTTTTCAATTGTCCCCGGTATTGCCCCGGTACCAATCGGATTCCCAAATGTCGTTGCCATCACCAAATTGTAATCTATATATTCCTCTCCTAGCACTTCTTTTACTTCGTCCTGTTCTGCTTTCCATTCAACCAACATATTTGCAACGCTCTTTGGAAGAAACACCTTACGGATACTGCTTTCTGTTTTTGGTGTTTTCAAAATCTGAACAGTTGTGTTGGTTTTGTGCTGCGAAGGAAATACCAGTAAGACATCTTTTCCCTCCAGATCTTTTAGCGATTCCTTTTTTACCCGTTGTGTTTCCTTATTGATATAAACATATGCACGATTTTCTTCGATTGCTTCCGGAGAAATATCTACACAATCCCAGGTCAGACCAAGTAATTCGCCTAACCGCATGGAACAGGAAAATGACAAATTGATTGCTAGCTTCAATCGTTGATCTTCACAAACGCCCATTGCATACATCAATGTTTCTGCAGTCCAGATTTCCCGTTTCTGTGATTTATGTTTCGGCACTGTTGCATAGATACACGGATTTTTTTCTAACATCTCCCATTTTATTGCCTGCTCGAAACAATTGCGGAGTAATTTGTGAATATCTCTGACAGTACTCGCTGACACATATTCATTTCTCTTATTTCCCTTTGCCGGATTTCCTACTGCTTTTGTCTGCAACAATCCCTGATAGAATCTTTCCATAAAACGTGTATTGATCTCCGAAAGTTTTACAGTTCCAATCATAGGCTCAATATAATTTCTGATCAGACTAACATTCCCTTCGTAAGTGGACAATGCCCATTTTTCTTTTCCATATAGGGAAACGTACTCTGTAAGCAGATCTGACAATGTATTGCACTTTCTAACAACAAGCGATCCCATTTCCTGTTTATATTCTATTTCTCTTTTCCTCTTCTTTGCTTCTGCTTTTGTGTCATATGTTTCCCATTTCTGTTTCCGTTTGCCGGAATCATCCTTATAGTTATAAATCACATTAAACTTTCCTTTTCGTTCTCTAATCGATGCCATATTAATTCCCTTTCCTTTCTCTTTCTTTCAGCCATACTTCAAATTCATCTCTTTTTACTCTGGATATATATCCAATCTTTACTGACGAAAATTTCCCATCATCAATCCATTTGTAAATCATTCCTCTACTGACCTTTGCAAGAAATGCTGCCTCGTCAAATGTCAGATAACCAAGATTTCCATTTTTGCTACGGTCTCCGGTTTTGGCTAATTTCTTTCGCCTGTAATTTGCCAAACTAAAATTTTGTTCCATTGACAACTCTTCATAATCGTTGGCCGAATCCAATTTATAATAATCTTGTCCATCTAAAAATTTCTGAAAGCTCTCTTTTGTAATTCTTTTCTTCTCTGCAATTTCAATCGTTTCAAAAAATGGCTGTATTTAGAATTCTTCAAAATCTCATATACCTGACGTCTTGGAATTCCCAGAAGCCTTGCCATTTCCGGCATGGTAATTGTTGCTCCTTCCAGCTCCTTGTCCTTTTCCCTGTCTTTCTGTGTGCGATATTTCGATTGCTTCTCATACCATTCCTGAAAAGATTTTTTTCGGAATCCTGATCCAGTAATCAACAGTAACTGTTTTTATACCGTCACGTCTAATCAGATCATAAACCGTAGTTTCACTAATCCCCAACATCTTGGCAACTTCTGATATGGAATAAGACCATTTTTTTAGGTTTTTCCCCGGTTCTTCCCCGTTCACTTTATGATACTTCACCTGGTTTGCATACCATTTCTCAAAGCTCGCAATATTCACTCGCATCTGTCCTGCGATTTCTCTGCATTCAAAATAATTTTTCTGAACCAGCCAGTATCTACCTGTCTTCTTTAGTCCCAAAAGATTTCCCATCTCCGGAACTGTCATCCAATTTTTTTCCTTTGGAGGAAGCCGCTTGTATTTACTGTTCTCCTCTATTTCAGAAAGCACTTCTTCAAACGAAGTTGCTTCTATGATATCGTAATTCATCTGATCGACTCTCCTTTCTTTTCTGCATCATACATCATTTTCAAATAAAAAATTAGGATGTCGATTGTGACTTTTCTTCCCAACCAACATCCCAGATTTCCTTTACTCCGGCTGATTATCAAGCCAGTCATCAAAACTCTTTTTTGAAATTCTGTACTTTCCACCATCCAACTGGATCCAACGAAATTCTTTCTTTTTTAATAATGCATAAACTGTCGGGCGGCTCACATCTAAAATTTCCTGAATTTCTTTTACGGTATAACATCTTTTTTCTGGCATATAAAAAACCCCTCTTTCTTCTTTCATATATGAAGGAAAAATATCCTTCTATATAACGAAAGGAAAAAGAGGGATTTTACAGGGTGTCTTAAGATTTTTTTAAATTCATTCCTACGAGATGTATTAAAAAAATGCACCTATCATACAAGTTACGGCTGAGACCAAACTTTCTCCAATTGCCATGCCTGAGAAAATTTCCATTCTTTTATTCTCTTTTTTTCTCATGCAGTAGGAAAGTAATGCACCGCCTCCTAATGCCAAAAATGCACCAAACGGAAGCATAAGTCCTGCAATGATCGTCATAGGTGATATTTTTAAACGCAATAACAAAAGGCAAACCAAACAGGCAATAAAGAAAACTGTAAAATTTAAATACTCAGGGAATTGAAATTCTGACAAAGCAGATATCAATCCATCCATTGTCATCGCAAGAACCTTCGTGTTCGGAACAGGTAATTCTGTTCCTCCGATTGTATTTCCTTTTGCTAAGATTATAACAATTCCAAATGTTAATATCGCGCCTAACATACAGCTTATAATACTAAACACTGTCAGCATTTCTTTTTTAATAGAAAAATTAAGTGTAACTCGCCAATTAATTGTATAATAAATTCCTGACATTTCAAAAGCGGTTAAACCTGTGAGCACTAGCAAAATCACATCTACATTGCGAAGCTGTAAAAGTGCGATTAACAAAATGGGAACAATATCATCTAAGGCAGAAAACCAAAAACCTGTTTCAGCTACTCCCATCGCTGTAGACATACTGGAAATAACTGTTACAAAGATTAGGCAGACGAATATCCATATCGGAAGTTTCTCATTTGGGTACCACATACTAAAAGACACCAAATAGATACAGCATAATCCCACCAAAACAAATATTCCAAACAGCTTTGATTTCTTATTTGCCTGCTGTTTCCTGCATGGGACTGTTAGCTTCCATTTTTTTACTGCTTTCATTATTGCAACGATCCCATTCGTAAGAGAAAATGCCAAAATAACGGAATATAGATATGGGTTAAGTAAATGTTCCGAAAAATCCTCTACAGGATGCAAAAAGAAAAGTAATAGAGATAACAAAAACCAACTAGCATTTTTATCCATGTCTGATATCCTATAAAATATCCTGTGGCAACATATAACAAGCTATTCTGAATCAAAAAAATGGAACTATTTCTTAGTCTTATCATTTGAGATGGTATTAATTTCCATATTTTAACAACCACCGCATATCCCGATGATAAAATTACCGATAATATCATTTTCTGCCTTTTTTCATGGCTGCTTTCTGCAGCAGAGATCATTGAAATTCTCGGTATTAATTGCGGAAACGCATATTGTTCTTCTGAAAAGTACTCCGTCATTGTCGAAAAAAAAAGAGAATTCCAAGTATTGCTGATATAACCGCAATGAAAACAAATTGAAAACTCTGCTTTTGTACTTACCTTGCCTCCCTGTAAAAATAGCACTGCAAAATACAATGCAATAGTAGATGCACAAGAGAGAAATGCTCTAGCAAAGCAATCTGCTAAAGCAGTTGTTTTTTTTGACAACGCATGGAAAACTTTTAACAAACAAATTGATATTAAAGCAGTGTCGATCACTGCTCCAACCCCTGTCTTAAAAGTACTGATAATAGTAGATACCAGTACGAGACACAGAGTTAAAAAACCAGTGAAGAAACTCTTTATCACTTCACTTCTACTCAATAGCAGCACCTCTGTTTCTCTCTAAATAAGAAACTGTCTCTGCAGTTTCCACAATATCATTATTAACCTCTTCCAGTGAGTGAACTACTTCATGTTCAAAAATATGTGGCTTTTTTGCTGCAAGCCAAATCATTTCTATTCTTTGTTCCTTTTCGAATGCACATATCGGTGTTTTTCCGTGAATATCTCCCGTATTTTGATAAGTAACTCCTCTACATCCCCCTCCACAAAAATGCTTCACTGGACAATCTCGACATTCTTGGTCTAAGTTTTTATCAACATCAATGCCTCTCAATTCTTTCAATATACTAGAATCATTCCATATTTTATCAAAATCATCACAGAATATATTACCTAACTTCATTTCATCAGTAATATTGTTAGGACAAGGATATAAATCTCCATTTGGTTGAATAGCTAAAGTAGTCGAACCAACACCACAATTATTGCATTTGCTTAATAAACAAATACTTGATATATATTTCGCTTCTAACGAACCCGGAACAAATTTTAGTATTTCTGGATTTTTTTCATAAATTTCAACTAACCTATTTAAAACCAATACATCTCGCACACGTTTCATTCCATTTTCCCGTGCCCTTCCTACGTTATTAATAGGTTGAAGAAAAACTGCAACAGCCTTTACTCTTTTAGCTATCTCAAAATATTCTTCTAGTTCATTTAACAAGCCTTCTGTAACCATAGGAGACAAAATTATTCTCTGATTTCTTTCTGCCAATAGCTGCAATCCTCTCATTGTGTTCTTATAACTTCCTTTTCCCCTAATAGCTTCATGCACTTTTTCTGTCGCCCCGTCCAATGATACTTGAATCGACAACCCTCTAATTTTTGATAATTTATCTGCTAATTCTGGAGTAATGGTAGTTCCATTCGTAACTAGATTAATTTTTCCCTTTCCTCTAGACGTAATATACTCAAGAATCTCAATACAATCTGGATTTAATAAAGCCTCACCTCCAGACACAATAAAGCTACATGACGGATTCATATATGGCCAAATTGCATCAACAACCTTTTTAGCATCCTGCAATTTCATAAATTGTACTTTTCTAGAAGATGCACCGATATAACAATGTTTACAAAACAAATTACATTTACGCATATATTTCTTTACGCTCGGACGTCCTAAGATTTTAATCATTATGTTCACCTTCTTTCCCGAATTAATTACCCTCTATATAATCTCCCCGGCATTATATTTTAAAGGTTATCTATGTATCTTCTACAATATAATGATCTGGGTTTTAAGAAGATGAACTCATTGTATCTCCCTATTCTAGAATAAAAAATGACTTTATTGGTCATATAAAATTTAACCGACTACGTCATTGCCAACTTAGCAAATTCATTTTACAATAACTTTCAGAAAAGAAAGAAGGATGAAGAATATGAGAAAAAAAATAATTTTAGGATGCTGCATGGCAATTCTTTCAATGAACTGCCCAAAAGGTTTTTCTAGTTTTCAAGGTTACACGGCTGATAATCCCCGCATTATTTGTTGTAATACAAACAATGATGGGGGTGAAATTGATAATGGTGAAGATAATATACCAACTCCGTCTTGTAACCTTCCTCCTCAAAAATAAATCGTTTGATTTTCTTCAAAGTATTGTTTAATATAATTTAAATTTTCTTTACGTTCTGGATATAGTTCGCAAAGTTCATACGCTTCCCATACATAGAGAAGCCCAATTTTTCTTAATCTAAGGGACTCTTCTCCAGAAAGTTCCTTAGATTTTTCTATATAATTCCACCCAATATTGTAAATGAAATTATAAAGACAATTCCCTTTTTCCCATTTCAAAAGCCAGGAAATCCCTTTTTTGCACATCTCGATACTATCATCATACTGCCGATGTAACCCAAGAATATTGGCGTAATTTAACATGAGAAGATAATAAGGCTTATAGCCATCCATGCAAGACACCTTCTCCATCTGTTGAATGACACTGGAGAATATTCTACAAGCTGTTTCATAATTTCCTGCCTCTCCATATGCGATTGCGATGTCATTTAAAATTAATAGTTCATTCTCGGTGTAAAAATATTTATTAATAAATTTTTCACTGTTATAATCTTTAAAACTCTCTTTCAGTAAATTTTCCAAAGATAAAATATAATTAACTGAGTCTATTTTTCCACTATTATTTTTTACTACAAGACTTATCCGATAAAGAAATTGTCTGTTTTCAACATACATCAATGGCAACTGATTTTTGCTAATAATTTCTTTTACTTCATTTTCTGCCCCTTGATAATCCCCTTTTTCAAATAGCCATAATAACCGATTCCTGACTTTTGCAATATTGGCATCTTCTGTCTGTAAATTGAAAAGAATTGTTTCTTCTGACATACCAAGTTTATTCATTATTTTTTGAAAGTTCTCTTCTGATGGACTCACACCACCACTTTCATATCTTGCTAATGTATAAGTATCGCATATTCCGTCCGCCAGTTCTTCCTGTGTCATATTTTTTTGTTTCCGATAATAACGTATTACAGATCCCCTATTGTATTCTGACATTTTCTTCCTCCATATAAGCAAGCATTTCCTTTTCATTTGTACATTTTAACAACTTCAGTGCCATAATCTTATCTTTATAATCCTTCTTTGACTCTATTGTTAAAAAATTCATTTTTTCTTCCAACGCCATCTTTAACTCCAATACTTCTTTCATAGATCTGACCAAATAGTGTTTTTTCATCCCTACATATGTTTTTTGAATGAAATCATATGCAGTTCCATAATTATAGTTCTGATACTCCTGTTCTGCTATCTTATATAAAACACCATAATAAAACTGTTCCAGTTCTAAAGAAATATAGGAATGACTCTCAAGGTATTCTTGAAGTTTTGAATATATCTTCTGTGCATCCTGCGTTCTTTTGACTTCCTGATAGCAGTCTCCTAATTCTCTCAAGACCTTAAGCTCCATAAAGGATAACAGCTCTTGCCCACCTTGCTTATATTCCTTTTGAATAGCAGTTTTTGATATAGATTTCTCAAAACAGTCTATTGCCTGCATATATTCCCCTATATATTTTTTTACCAATCCAGAATAGTAAAAAACATATTGTTCATGAATTGGCTTTGAGATAGATGCCATTTTTTTATAGTTTTTTATTTCAGCTTCTGCCTCCAAATATTTCTTCTGTTCTATGCACTCTTCTATTTTCCTCTGTTGCTTCATTTCATAATATTCTTCATTGCTGATAATCATCTCATATTGCTTTGTGTTAGTGATTTCATGAGCTGTCACCAGATTGCTCACATCAGTTGACGCTCACTTGCTTAACTTTCTGTCACCAGTCAGTTAGGCAATACCGCCTGTTTCCAGGCGGTACCTGCTTTATGAAGTTACCAT